>CEPV01021347.1_pt1 | contig 191584 bp, 192 predicted proteins | sample 530451 | NCBI WGS metagenome assembly CEPV01 (sample SAMEA2620097, study PRJEB7988) | marine metagenome | isolation source: saline water (ENVO:00002010), including
ATTAAACACTAACTTTAAAACTGGACCTAAAATTGGGGGCTTGACAAGTTCGGCTAGTGGTGACTCGATGCTGTCATCGCTTACAGTGTCTTTGTTGTGATATAAACGAATGAAACACTCAACATCACGTTTTAATGTTGTTTCAGATGGTTGTTTTATATCTTTGCTTTCACACAGGGATAGGATTTCACTGTTAATGTATCCACGGTCGAAGCTCCCACCATTGTAGTGGTTGAAAAACCAGTGGTATGTAACGAGATTTTTATTGCTTACTAAGTTCCAGTGTATGAGCCATATAGTTGTAGGGTTTTCCATCCAAGGGTCAAGGCCGTCGCTTGACAGTAATTCTTTTGCTACATCTGTGAGTTTGTTGTCTTTGATGATTCCTGTGTGAGTAGACCAATGTCTCATGGACGAAACCATATTCTTACCTACGCCAAATGTAGCGATGCTTTCGGGGTTGTTGAATATGTTTTTTGCATTCAAAGACTTAGACTCTGCATCTGCCATTGCGTCATGTACCTTTTTAAGCCATCCGTATCTAAGAGGGAAGGTTTCATGACCTGAAAAAATAGGCTTGATGTCATTTGAATAATTAGATAGATGCATAGTTTGTTGCGCCTTTGTCAGTTTGTATATTTTCTTCTGGAACATTTATCCAGTAAAGTAGGTTTTAAAGTTAAGTGATATATTTAGATAACAACTCATCAACATGTGTAGATCCTGATATTTTTGATATATTTCAAGATATTACTGTGAGTCGAGGCAACTCAAACCCCCACTCTAGTGAGCATGCTTATGGATGGGAAGCATCTGAAATCATTGAAGAGAGTAAGTTGCTGATGTCGGATTACTTAAACGCTACTCCCAATGAGATATATTTTACATCAGGTGCAACTGAGTCCAATAACTGGGCTGTAATAGGAACTGCTTTATCTGCACGAAAAAAATCCAATCCTAGAAATGAGATATTAGTATCGTCAATTGAGCACAAATGTATTTTAAATTCAGCTTTCTTTACAACTGAATTATTCAAAGAGTTTAAAATCATAGAGGTTCCTGTTAACTACGATGGTCAAATTGATATAGATAAGCTTAAGGAGCTGATATCTGACAAAACTCTATTAGTCTCAATAATGACTGTGAATAATGAAGTTGGCACAGTTCAACCTATTAAGGATATAGGCTCTATATGCAAACAGTATGGGGCTATTTTCCATACTGATGCCGCCCAAGCGGCTTATACATCACTAGATGTCATTGAAAACAATGTTGATATGCTAAGCTTATCTGGCCACAAAGTTTATGCACCTAAGGGGGTGGGAGCATTGTTTATTAGCGATGATATCCCACTAAAACCTAGCCCAATTCTTTTCGGAGGCGGGCAACAGGACGGAATGAGAGCTGGCACTCTGTCACCTGCATTGTGTATGTCTATGGCAAAAGCATTACAGAAAACTAAGTTGATCAGAGAAGATGAAGTCAAACACCTTTCAAGCCTTCGGAAGGTCTTTTTAAAAGGTCTAGATAACGCTAATGTTTCTTATATTCTTAACGGATGCATGAACGCTAGACACCCTGGAAATTTAAATATTCAAATACCGCGTGTGGATGCGTCGACTCTCATCACACGGTTGCAGCCTAAAATTGCGATATCAACAGGTTCGGCATGTAACTCAGGCGTTATAAAAGGATCCTACGTTTTAAAGGCTATAGGATTAACAAATGAAGAGGTTCAGAGTTCTGTACGTATTTGCTTTGGTCGTTTTAACACCGAGAGTGAATCTATTCATGCCGCTAAGATTATTTCTCATGAAGTGCATACGATGCTTTCACTGTCCCAGGGAGTGTCCCAGATTTAAATTTAGTCCAAAAATTGGTCCAAAAATTTTCCAATTGGTCCAAATTTGGACCAAATACAAAAAAAAGACCCTTGCGGATCTGTGTAAGTCTTTGATTTAATTGGTTGCGGGGGCAGGATTTGAACCTACGACCTTCAGGTTATGAGCCTGACGAGCTACCGGGCTGCTCCACCCCGCGTCACCAAGAATTGAGTGAGTTATATAGTGGTTGAACGTGCTTGTCAAGCTTTGTGGTGACGAATTTTTGAAAGAGTGAGAATTGTGAATGATTGACAAGGTTTTGCCGTTGTGCTTAGATATTAGATGTCTAAATGACTCGCTTTGATTTTTCAATACTTTATCTAGGAGACGATTATGTCTGATAATAAAAATGATCCTATTGTAAACTGGGACCTTTCGAGCTTGTATAATTCACTGGAAGATAAGCAAATTGATACGGATATTCAAAAATGCGTTGAAATGATGAAGCGTTTTTATGCATTTAAAGGTCAACTGGCGTATCAATTGCCTGAGGCTCTTGCGCTGATGTGTGACATTGATAAATTGCACAATAAGCTGGGTGTGTATGGTTACTTGATGTTTTCCACGCAGGTGGATAACCCCAAAGCTGTCCAGTTGATGGGACGCGTGGAGGAGCGATTATCTTCAGCAGGTGCGGAATACATGAATTATTTTGACCATGAGATTGTTGCAATGCCTGCGGATGTCTATCAAAAGCTGTTGACAGAAAGTGACATTGTTAAACATCATAAGTCGATGTTGGATAGCATTCGTGATGCAGCGCAGTACTTGCTACCAGAAGAAGTTGAACAGTCTCTTGCCATGCGTGCGCCTTACGGTGCGGGTGAATGGGATGAGTTCTGTGATGAAATGGAAGCTGATCTGGACATTAAAATTGAGGGTAAATCTCACACTTTAACGGAAGCGTTGCATGTGCTTTCCGACCATGATGATGAGAACGTGCGTTTGAAAGCGTTGAAGGCTATCAACAAAAAGTTGGGTGCTCAGTACGTTAAGTTTCGCGCAAGGGCGTTGAATGTTGTGATGGGTTCAAAGGCTGTGGATGATAAACAGCGTGGCTTTAAAAGCCCCATTTCTTCACGTACGTACCATTCTAAGCTAGATGACTCGGTTGTGGATGCGTTGCATGACGCAGTGCGGACCAAAGGTGCTGAAGAGTGTCAGCGTTTTTACAAATTGAAGTTTGCTTTGATGGGTAAAAAAGGCCCGCAAAGTTGGGCGCATAGAAATGCGAAGCTGCCGTTTGCAAGTAAGGAATATGTTACTTGGGATGAAACGAAGCAAATTGTGACGGATGCTTATGCATCATTTAGTCCCAAGCTGGCCGAGCTTGTGAATGAAATTATCACAAACAACTGGGTTGATGTGCACCCCTATAAAGGTAAAAGTGGCGGAGCGTATAATTACTCCTGTTCTTTACCGGAAGGGATTCGCAGTTATAACTTCCTAAACCACCAAGGCTCTATCCGTGATGTGATGACCGCAGCGCATGAACTGGGTCACGGCGTACACGGAATGTTGGCGGCAGAAGCGCAAGGCCCGCTGATGATGAGTGCGCCAATGGTGTACGCTGAAACGGCCAGCATTTTTGGTGAGATGGTCACGTTTGAGCATATGTTGAGTAAAATTGACGATGATCAGGAGCGTTTGGCTTTGCTGATGGGCAAGCTGGACGATTTTATGAACACGGTTGTTCGTCAAATTAACTTTTCGGTGTTTGAGCAAACAATCCACAACATGCGTGCGAAGGGTAAATTAAGCGTTGAGGACTTCAACAAGGTGTGGATGGATTCCACTGTTGAGTTTTACGGCAAAGATGGTGACATTTTTAAATATAAGGACATGGAGCACCTGTGGTCTTACGTGGGTCACTTTATGAGACCGTTTTATGTATATGCTTATGCTTTTGGCGAGTTGTTTACGCAAAGTTTGTTTGCCAAGCGGGATAGCTTTGGTGACAAATTTGAGCTGATGTACCTTGACCTGTTGCGTAAAGGCGGCACCCAAGGTGCGGTGGACTTGATGAAGCCGTTTGACTTGGACCCGAACGATGAAGGTTTTTGGTTAAGTGGTATTGCATGCTCGGCCACCAAGTGGTTGGATGAAGCTGAACGTTTGGCTAGGAAGTTAAATATGGTTTAATTTAACCCATGAAGTAACGAAATAAAAAAAAGCACCCAAATGGGTGCTTTTTTTATGTTTATTTGATAGGGCTTTCTTCGCGAATATATGGGGTGTCTCTTTGGGAGGGGGCGGTTTTGTTTTTTTGTTCCAGCTCTTGCCAGTAAGCTATGGCTGCTTTATGTGTTTCGCATCCTTTGAATGTATGATCGACTAAGAAAAAGTCATGGTTTGACAGGCTTTGTATAGAGTTGGTAAACTGTTCTTTGATAAATTCCTTGTCTGCAGGTGTAAGCTCTGTTGCGGTGTAGTGATTGGAATTAACCTCGGGTTTGGCAGGTATGTGCTGTAGTTCTTTCATAGGGTTTACCTAGTGTAAAAGTGAAGGTTACTTGTATCGATATCATTGTAATTATTAATTGCCTTAAGTTCAAGTGATTCTTTGGAGTTCTTTTTTCTATGTAGTCGTTGACTAAATTTTTTAAGTCTTTACAATGCGCGCCATATAAAAACTGAATTGGGAAGAAGAATGAAAAAATTAATTTTAACTTCTGTACTTTTAAGCGGTACAACATTCAACGCTTTTGCTATGGAAAAATTTATTGATGCCGGTGTGAATGTTTTTACTGGCTGGACAGGCGACATTGAAGCCGGTGCCACAGTTTCAAACGGTAACGACGAAGAAAAAGACTACAGCCTGGACTTGGACGTTAAAAAAGACGGTGAAGCTCAAAAATGGGGTTACAAGTTTGAGGCGCACGCAGAAGGTGAAGAAGAAAACGGTGTGACAATAGATGAAGAGTACCGTGCTTTGTTGCAAGCACGTTACAACTTGTCCGAATTGAACTATGTTTTTGGTGAATTTACATACCTCAATGACCGTTTTGAAGGTTACGAAAGCCGTATGACTGAAACATTGGGTTATGGTCATAAGTTTTACAACACTGAATCTTTCCAGTTAGAAGGTGAAGTAAGTGTGGGTATGCGTCAAACTCAGTTTACAGACGGCACCGATGAAAACAGCGCAATTGCAAAGCTTTCTGCTGACATGATGTATAAATTAAACGGTCACTTAGCCATTGAGGAAGACTTTGAAATTGGCTTTGCGGATAGCACAACCATGTTGTCCGAAACGGCTTTGAAGGTGGACTTTACAAAAAGCTTTTACGGTAAGCTGTTTTATGAGATAGAATATAACTCAGACGTGCCAGAAGACACCAAAGAAACAGACACAACCTTTGGCTTTAAAGTGGGTTACAGCTTCTAAGTTTGTGCGCTTAACTTGAAAAGGGCGGTTTTATGGCCGCCTTTTTTGTTGAACGGCTAGAATTTCTTGCGCATTCGTGCCGTTTCATATAAATTGAGACCTGTAATAAAAAGAGGTAAGGTTATGGCTGTTAAATCCGCCGCTAAAAAGAATATTAGCTTAGTTAAGTCCCTGCATAATCATTTTACACAAGATGATCTGCTTCAACAGTATGAAACCATGATGACATTGCGCCGCTTTCAAGAAAAAGTGGGCTCGCTTTATCAGCAAGGCTACATGGGTGGTTTTTGCCATTTGTACATTGGTCAAGAAGCTGTTGTAACCGGTGCTAAAGCTGCGTCAAAAGAAGGTGATGATTTTATCACCACTTACCGCTGTCACGCCCATGCTGCAATCAGTGGTATTTCCATGGAAGAGATTTTGGGCGAGCTGATGGGGCGTTCTACGGGGATCTCCAAAGGTAAAGGTGGTTCCATGCACATGTTTGACCCTGAAAAGCATTTTTGGGGTGGTCATGGTATTGTGGGTGGTAACGTGCCTTTGGCAACGGGTATGGCTTTTGCCGCTAAATACCGTGAGGAAGACCGTGTGACTCTATGCTTCTTTGGTGACGGTGCCGCTGACAGTGGTGCAATGTTTGAATCCTTCAATATGGCCGCTTTGTGGAAACTGCCTGTGCTTTACATTATTGAAAACAACCACTTTAGCATGGGTACAGCCAAAGAGCGCCATGCCGCAGGTGAATTTTACAAGCGTGGCGAGCCTTTTGGTATCCCAGGCCAAAAAGTTGATGGGATGGACTTTTTTGCGGTTTATGAAGCTGTGAGCGAAGCCTGCGAACACATTCGTGCTGGCAAAGGCCCAATACTGCTGGAAATGGATACCTATCGTTATAAAGGTCACTCCATGTCAGACCCTGCCAAGTACCGCAAGCGTGAAGACGTTGACACCATCAAAAAACAAAGAGACCCTATCCAAAGGTTATCGCAAGTGTTGGCGGAAGAGTATAAAGTTAAAGAAGATGTCTTTAAAGAAGTTGATAAAAAAGCCAAACAACGGGTGGCCGAGGCTGTTGAAGTTGCACTAGACGCACCAAAAGCCGACATGGCAGAGCTATACACAGACATTATTCAAGAAAACAAAGAGGGTGAATAAATCATGGCAATGATAAAACAGACATATCGTGATGCGCTACGTGACGGCATGAGCGAGGAAATGCGCCGTGACCCTGAAGTGTTTTTGATGGGTGAAGAGGTGGCGGAATACCAAGGTGCCTACAAATGCTCGGCAGGAATGTTGCAAGAGTTTGGCCCAAAACGTGTGATTGACTCACCCATTACCGAACTTGGTTTTACAGGTTTGGGGGTTGGAGCTGCTTTTATGGGTATGCGTCCGATTATTGAATATATGTCATGGAGTTTTGCGCTTTTATCCTCCGACCAAATTATCAACAGCGCCGCTAAAACTTATTACATGAGTGGCGGCAAAGTGGGTTGCCCGATTGTTTTTCGTGGTATCAACGGTTTAGGTAAAATGGTGGCGGCACAGCACAGCCATGACTACACCAACATGTACGCCAACTGCCCAGGTTTAAAGGTTGTTTGCCCTGTAACACCAGCCGATGCAAAGGGGCTGATCAAGGCCGCTGTACGTGACAATGCACCTGTACTGGTCATGGAAAATGAGCGCTTGTACGGCATGGAAGGTGAGGTGCCAGAAGGTGACGACGTGCTGGTTGAAATTGGCAAAGCCAAAGTGGTTAAAGAAGGTTCGGACATCACTTTAATTGGTTATTCCATGTCAACATTGCAGTGCCAAAAAGCGGCTGAAATGTTGATGAAAGAGGGTGTTGACGCTGAGGTGATTGACCTGAGATCTATCCGTCCGTTGGATAAACAAGCTATTGTCAAGTCAGTGCAAAAAACCAACCGTGCAGTGGTTGTAGAAGAAGGTTACAGCTTTGCGGGTATTGCATCAGAAATTATGGCCGTTATCAGCGAAGAAGCTTTTGACGCGTTGGATGCACCTGTTGCAAGGTTGTCCTTAAAGGATATTCCAATCCCATATGCGGACCATATGGAGCAAGCATCCATGGTGCAAGCGGAAGACATTGTTGAAAAAGTGCTGGCAATTTGTAAGGTATAGCAAAGGGTAGGGGTTGTGGAATTTTCTCCATATGTAACGTGGTATGAAAAAACGGCGACAGAGCGCCCGTCTTTTGACACGTTGACCGACAGCATTGAATGCGATATTTGCATTATTGGTGGCGCTTTTACAGGTGTCGATGCTTTGTTGCATGCCGCAGAAAAAGGCCAAAAGGCGGTGTTGATTGAGCCAGGTAAAATTGGTTATGGCTGCACCGGTCGCGCAGGTGGGTTGATTGAAAGCGGCCTCAACACAACTATTGACGATTTGTCAGATTTTTATGGTCGTTTAAGCGCCCATTCTTTTTGGAATTCCACCATTGAAGCGCGCGATAAAATTGTTGAAAACATTCGCAAATACAACATCAATTGTGACTATGTTGAAGGCTTAACTTACATTTCACGCAATAAGCTGAAGCGTGATGGTTACATCAATTATGTGAATTATTTTTCCCACTACTTTGACAGTGATCCCATTGAAAGCTTAACCCATGATGATGTGCAGCAAAAATTGAAAATGCCCAGTGCGGTGTTGGGTATGCACTTTATGAAAAGTGGTGGATTTAACCCACTTTCATACTTGTTTGGCATGGCGCAAGCGGCGGTCACCCAAGGTGCGAAAATATACGAAAACACTTCGGTTGTTGCCATTGATGAAAAAGAAAAAATAACCGTTCAAACAAACGCCGGCACAGTTGTTTGTGACCATGTGATTGTTTGCGGTAATGCTTACATGGGGGGCGAAAGCTCGCCCGAGAAAACCCAAACGGTGAGCATGAATTACTTCCAGATTGTGACCAAACCACTGGATCAAGAACTTCTTGACTTGATTGCTCCGCAAGGGCCCATGGTTGCCGCCTCAAGGGGTGACTTGAGAAGTTACCTGCAAATTACGGCAGATAAGCGCATTCTTTACGGTGGTCCTGAATTTTCGGACGTCAAGAATGGTGAGTCCTTTGCTGCACAAAAATTAAAAGAACTGTACTTTTACTTGCCAGACATTAAAGGCCATGTGGAGGTGGACTATGTTTGGTCCGGTGCGGTGGGTGTGCCCATGAATTATGTGCCCATTTTCCACAAAGTTTCCAACCGTCATTATGTAACCCACGGTTTCAACGGTCATGGCGTGGCTATTTCTTGCTTTGCGGGTCATGTGATTGTGGACGCTATTTTAGAAGATGACGGTCTTTATGATATTTATTCTCGCATCAAACCACGGCCAATTCCACAGTGGGTCCATCACACGGTGGCCAAGGTTACTTTGATTTTGTACCGCTTGTTTGCAAGAAGATTTAACGCTTAAATGATGAAAAATAAAGGTGAATAAACATGCCAATTGATATTTTAATGCCACAACTTTCCCCAACGATGGACGAAGGTCGTTTAGCTGGCTGGAAAGTAAAAGAAGGGGACACCGTTGCCGCTGGGGATATCCTTGCCGAGGTGGAAACAGATAAGGCGACCATGGAAGTGGAAGCTTCCGACGATGGTATTGTACATCAAATTATCGGCCAGGCAGGTAAAGACATTAAAGTGGGTGAAGCCATTGCCGTTTTGAAAGAAGAAGGCGAAGAAGTTGCAAAGGACTATCAGCCAACCTCTGCTGTTCAACAAACAGTAGATGATGAAGCAGCTGAGGCGGCAGAAGGTCAAAGTGAAGATAACAATACGGCCAAAGGTTCAACCAAAACAGTCACCCGTGAAGCAAAGTTGGCGCCAGATGTACCAACTGTAAAATCCACCAAAGGGGATGTGAAAATTAGCCCCGTTGCCCGTAAATTGGCGGAAGCGAATGGTTTGAACATTGGCCGTTTGGTGGGCACAGGGCCAAAAGGTCGCATTGTTAAAGAAGATGTGGAACAGGCACTGCTTGGCACAGGCTCGGCTGTTAAACGTGGGCAGGACACCAAGGACACGCACACGCCTATGCGTAAAGCCATTGCCAAACGCCTGACAGAGTCTAAGCAGGAAACACCGCACTTTTACTTGAATGCCAGTGTTGACATGTCCGCTTTGATGGAAGCACGTGGGCAGCTGAATGCACGTGCAGATGGGCAATATAAATTGACTGTGAATGACTTCATTATCAAGGCTTGTGCGCTTGCCTTGCGTGACAACCCTGATTCAAACGTGTCATGGTATGATGACGCGATGATCCGCTATGGCAATGTGGACATCAGCGTTGCGGTGGCGACAGACGGTGGTTTGATTACCCCAATTTTAGAAAATGCCGACCAAAAGAGCTTGGTTAAAATTTCAAACGAAATGAAAGAGCTTGCCCAAAAAGCCCGTAAAGGCGAATTGAAGCCCGAGCAGTACCAAGGCGGTAACTTCTCCCTTTCAAACTTAGGGATGTTTGGCGTTAAAAACTTCAGCGCTATTATCAACCCACCTCAAGCGGCCATTTTGGCTGTGGGTGGCGCGGAAGAGCGTGTGCTGGTTCAAAATGGTCAGACGGTTGTACGCCCTGTGATGGACATTTGTTTAAGCGTAGACCACCGTGCAATTGATGGTGCTGTGGGTGCATTGTTGCTTAAATCAATCAAAGAAAACTTAGAAAACCCCATTGTATTGGTGATGTAAGCATGCCAAACGAAATGGTCGACGTGATTGACGACAAAGGTCAGGTGTTGGAAGTTAAACTCAAAAGCCAAGTTGCCGTGGGTGATAAGCTTCGCTATGTGCAGGTGTTTTTGTTTGATGCAGACGGCCAGTTGTTGGTGCAACAACGGCAAGAAGGCCGTAAAAGAGCAAACTTGCTGGATGCATCAGTGGCCGGTCATGTGCAATCGGAGGAGTCCTTTGAAGATGCCGCACTTAGGGAGCTGGAAGAGGAGCTATCCATCACCACCACACTTGAACCTGTGGGTGACTTTTATGGCGACTGGGGCCATTGCCGATTGTTCAAAGGGGTTGTGGAAAATGACATTCAGCCTTGTGACCGTGAGATAAAAAACATTCTCCGCTGGAAGATGATGGAGGTTTTTCACAAAAAATCAACCATGCCATGGGCCTTTTCCGAAGGCTTTTTAAGCAGTTTAAATTTTTATGCCAAGCAGTTTTTTGCACCACTGACTTATGTGGATGGAAATGACAATGTTTTAGGCACCATAAACTATGAGGAGATGAACCGCAAACGTCTGCCCGTGCGTGTGATTCATGTTTATATTCAAAACAGTAAAGGGGAATACCTCTTCCAGCAACGTGGACCTTTTGTGGAAGCGCCATACCGCTTGGATGAAGCGGCGACAGGTCACGTTGATTTGGGTGAAAGCTATGAAGAGGCCGCAACGAGAGAGCTTTATGAGGAGCTTGGCATTGAACACACCTTCACAAAAGACGATGAAATTTTTCACGGCCAGTTGCCTAACAACAAGTTTGCAAAATGTTATCTTTTAAAAACAGATAATAAGCTTGAAATAAACGGTGACGAGGTGATTGACATCGCTTGGTTGACCTTAGAAGAAACAGCGGCAATGATGAAAAAGGCACCTTTTTTGTTTACCGATTCTTCGTTTTATTTACATAAAAAATGTTATGATCAATTAAAATAAATACCGAGATTAGAGGAGAGAATATGTCTAAAAATTATGATGTGGTTGTTATTGGTGGTGGCCCTGGGGGTTATGTGGCGGCAATTCGTGCTTCTCAACTGGGTTTAAAAACCGCCATTGTTGAACGTGAAAACTTGGGCGGTATTTGTTTGAACTGGGGTTGTATCCCGACCAAAGCACTTTTAAAAGCGTCCGAGCTTTACGCATCCATTGAAAAAGCGGCCGAGTTTGGCATTAAAACCAATGGTGCAACGGTTGACGTTAAAAAATTGATCGAGCGCAGCCGTGATGTTGCAGGCGGTTTGTCCCAAGGTGTTGAATTTTTGATGAAGAAGAATAACGTAGATGTCTTTATGGGACAGGCATCATTTGCAGGGCCAAAAGCGCTTGCAGTTCAATTGAATGAAGGCGGTGAAGAGTCATTGCTGTTTAAAAATGCCATTGTGGCCACAGGTGCTAGACCGCGCGAAATTAAAGGCGTGTTGGAAACAAACGGCGAAAATGTTTGGCATTACCGCCATGCCATGACTCCCGAAAAATTGCCAAAATCGCTGTTGGTGATTGGAAGCGGTGCGATTGGGATGGAGTTTGCAAGTTTTTACAACACATTGGGCACGCAAGTTCAAGTGGTGGAAGCGCAAGAAAATATCTTACCTGTGGAAGATAAAGAAGTTTCCAAACTGGCCGAAAAAATGTTTAAGAAAAAGGGCGTGGAAATTTCAACGTCTGCCAAAGTTCTTTCCTTAAAGCCTAACAAAAAAGACGTTGAGGTGGAGCTGGAAGTCAAAGGTAAAACTCAAAAACAAAAGTACGAAAAAGTGCTGTTAGCCATTGGTGTTCAAGGTAACATTGAAGGTCTTGGTTTAGAAGGTTTAGGCCTGCGTCATGAACATGGCTTGATTGAGGTGGATGAATTTTATCAAACTTCAGTGGATGGCATTTACGCCATTGGCGACATCATCGGTCGTCAGCAATTAGCGCACGTTGCATCGCACGAAGGTGTGATCTGCGCCGAGCATATTGCAGGACAAAAACCACATGCCATGAATTATGAAAACATTCCAGGTTGTACTTACTGCACACCACAGGTTGGCAGTGTCGGCTTGACCGAGCAAACAGCCAATGATCGCGGCCTGAATGTGAAAGTTGGACGCTTTAATTATTCGGCAAATGGTAAAGCGTTGGCAGCGGGCGAAGGCGAAGGCTTTGTCAAAACCATTTTTGACCAAGAAACTGGAGAGCTTTTAGGGGCGCACATTATTGGTGCTGACGCCACTGAGATGATCACAACTTTCGTGCTTGGTAAGTCCATGGAATGTACTGAAGAAGACATTACACACGCTTGTTTGCCGCACCCAACATTGTCCGAAATGATAGCGGAAGCCACATTGGACAGTGACGGTCGTGCACTTAACGCATAACAAAAAGAAGTAAAGGGTAAAAAATATGGGCCATTGGTGGGAAAAGGTACAAACGCTGATTTCAAAAATTTTGGGCGATGAAACAGCAGGCAAATTAGTTACTTACTTTGTTTATTGCTGGTCAGGGCAGGAAGCTTTGTGGAAAGTTTTTTGGCTTTACCTTGTGTTGGGAACGTTTTTAATTTCAAGCTTTCTTGTTGCGCCGCTTGCGGTCACCGGTGGTCGCTTGGCAGAATCCTTGGCGCTGTTGGTTGTGTTGCCTTACTTTGCGTGGGCTATTAAGGCCACGTGGGCTTGCGCCGAAAACATTGAAACCGACAATTTTAAAGGGGTTGATAAGGTTTATTTAACCTTGGCATCCAAGGTAGTTGCGGGCTTTGTGGCGCTTAACTACTTTTTGGCATTGTTTGCTTAAACTGTCAGCTTATTTTTTGTTGGATTTGTATGCACCGCCATACTACAATTAGGGTATGCGTTTAACGCGTGAAGTATCTGTTTTATAAAGTGTGTGTGGAAAGTAGGTCTTAATTATGTGTGCTAAATTTTGGGTTTTTGTTGTAACGGGGGTGGTTCTCACTTTTGGCTCTGTGCATATTGTAACGGCTCAGAGTTGGGGCGATGTGGCCTTTTCTGGTACATTAAACAGCGATGAGCTTTGCTACACAGACGGCAAAGATATCATTTGTGACGCAGGTCTGTTTGTGAATGGGCCCACAGCTTTAGAGGTTTCAGGTACCGTTTCCGCCACGGCATTTGTAGGTGATGGCTCAAGCTTGACAAATGTGGTTGCTACAATGGCTCTTAATGATTTGACCGATGCTATATATGACGGTTCAAGTGTTTTTATCGGTGATGGAGCTGGCGCTAACGATGATGGAACAGCAAACCAAAACTTGGCCATCGGCCGAAATGCTATGGGCAACTCAGTTTCACGCAACTCAAGTGTTGCTATTGGACATAGTGCAATGCTTGATGGTCGAGACCGATCGGTTGCTATTGGTAATGGTGCTGGTACGACTATGGGCTTTGACTCTGTCGTTATTGGCCACAGTGCAGGTACGAACTCTTCAAACCATTCAGTTATTATTGGCAGAAGCGCTGGCACCAGTGCAGGTGGTGGTAATGTTATTATAGGTGAAGGCGCTGGCGGCAGTGCTGGCGGATCAGCTGTGGTAATTGGACGTGGTGCGGGCACAAGTGTAGGGGCTAATAGCATTGCTATTGGCGCGTCTTCTGCTAAATCGCAAACGTCTGGAACGAATAACATTACCATAGGCTCTGACCAAAACTTACCAAACACAGCAGGTTCTAATCAATTGAACATTGGTGGTGCCATTTACGGTGCGGATATCAGCTCCTCCATTGCCAAAATTGGTATCAATGTGCCCGTGCCAACCGAAAGTTTAGAAGTTTCCGGCACCGTTTCCGCCACCGCATTTGTGGGGGATGGTTCAGGTTTGAGTGGTGTTGGTGGTTTATGGACAGATAACACAACACACATCAGCCGTGGCAGTGCTTATATTGTAAACGAGGGGGAATTGTTGCCAGATGCTCTAGAAGGGTCTTCTGGTACCCGCATGTTTTGGTATCCCCAAAGAGCAGCTCTAAGGGTTGGTGATGTAAGTGACACTGCAGCAACAATTGGTAGTTATTCAATTGCGATGGGTTTTCAATCAACTGCGCCAGGAGTTTCTGCGAATGCTATTGGTTTTCAATCGGAAGCGTCAGCTGTTTATTCAACTGCAATTGGACGTAAAACCAAAGCAATGGGAAATTATTCAATGGCAATTGGTAGTGAAACAACTGCATCAGGTTCTGAATCAATGGCCATGGGTAGTAAAACAGTTGCATCGGGTACTCAATCAACTGCTATGGGTGCAGTGAATGTGGCTTCAGGTATTATTTCCACTGCTATGGGGAACAGAACAATCGCATCTGGTGATTATTCCACGGCTATGGGCCGCTTTACGAATGCAGTTGGTGATTACTCTACTGCTATCGGGCATTCTGTTTCTGCAACAGGTTTGTATAGCGTTGCTATTGGTTTAAATAATGTAGATTACACCGTTTCTGACCATAGGACCATGGCTATTGTGGGTGGTGAAGTGGCTATCAACAAAGTGTCAGCAGATGTTGCGCTGGATGTTTCAGGGTCGGTTCAGTACACAGGAACAATCACGGATGTATCAGACAGGCGTTTGAAGCAAAACATCCAACCTTTGGGTGACGAACTTGCTAAAATAAAACAAGTACAAGCGGTTAGCTTTGAAATGAAGGATAATCCGGCTGTGGTGGAACTGGGTGTGATTGCGCAAGACTTGGAAAAAATCTATCCAGAACTAGTGAATACGGCAGACGATGACATGGGAACCAAGTCGGTGAATTATGTGGGACTTATTGCACCTATGCTAAAAGCAATGCAAGAACAGCAAAAACAAATTGAAAATCTACAAGATGAAATTGAGAAGTTGAAATCTGCAAGGTAGTTTTGTGTGGCGTTTAAGCTCTTAACTTGCTTTTTTGATTTTGTTTTTGTAAGGTTCTTTTCTAATCATTTTTAAAGGGTGTGTGAACATGTCTAAAGTTCAAATTGTCATGGATACGGATGATCAAAACAGAGAAGCAATCCGTCAGGAGCTTGCTTCCGCGGGGATTGATGCCACAGGTGTTTCGGACTTGGGGTATGAATCGGTGGCCGATGCGCCAGTGCCTGAAAGTATGCGCCGCAAAGAAACGCGCGGCAACGGTGCTTCTAAAATTCGTAATTTAGACAATGGTCTCGACATGCGTGCCCCAAAACCAGACTGGTTGCGTGTGCGTGCACCGCAAAGCCCTGAATACTTTGCACTTAAAAAGAAGGTGGCTGAAAAGGGTTTGGTTACAGTTTGTCAAGAAGCGGCCTGCCCAAACATTGGAGACTGCTGGGCGTCTGGCCATTTAACCACCATGATTTTAGGCGATACCTGCACCCGTGGCTGTGCCTTTTGTAACATCAAAACGGGCAAACCCAACAAGGTCAACGCCGATGAGCCACAACACTTGGCGGACATGGCGCGCGAGCTGGGTTTGAAGCACATGGTTATCACATCGGTTGATCGGGATGACTTGGTGGATGGTGGTGCAAGCCACTGGGCGAAGTGTATCCGTGCGGTTAAAGAAAATTCTGATAACACCACCGTTGAAATTCTAACGCCGGACTTCCGCCGCAAAGAAGACTGTATTGACATTGTGGCCGATGCCATGCCCGATGTGTTTAACCACAACCTTGAAACGGTGCCAAGGCTGTACCGTGAAGTGCGCCCTGGGGCACGTTACTTTGGTTCATTGCGCTTGTTGCAACGTGTGAAGGAACGTCACCCTCAGATGTTTACAAAGTCTGGCCTGATGCTTGGCTTGGGTGAAACCCGTGACGAAGTGTTACAGGTGATGGACGATATGCGCAGTGCTGGGGTAGACTTTTTAACTTTAGGGCAATATTTACGCCCGTCCAAAGCGCATTATCCGGTTAAAGAGTATGTTACACCAGAACAGTTTAAGGACTATGAAACCCAAGCGAAGATGAAAGGTTTCTTGCTTGTAGCTTCAGGGCCTTTGGTACGCTCCAGTTTTCATGCTGACCAATACTTTGAAGACCTTGTAAAAGCCAGAAAGAATGGAAAAGTTTAAACCAGCACTTGAAATTTGTTGAAGGCTCACTAAACTTACCAATGCAATAACCAATCTTTCTTTACTTTTACATCACGCACCGGTTCGGTGCTAAGGACTGATTTATGTTCAGCAAAAATGGTAAGTTACCAGACGGTACAGACATCCCTTCGGGTCAAAAACTTTGCGAAAAATGTCATGGTAATAAAACAATGACCTTTGGTTCAACCTGTTCACGTTGCAATGGCAAAGGCTTTGAGCGCCGTTAAACAAAAATACGACAAAAAAACCACCCTAAGGTGGTTTTTTTGTGCGCAGTAACTTGATTTTATGATGTTTTACACCCACAATTATTTATAGAAAATATTTTGAACCACCTTTCGCTTTATCTAACCACCCTTTTAAAGGGTAAGGATTTTCTATGATAGTTTGTGCATGCGCAACACGCAACGATGCCTATATCAATGCATTTGTACGCAAATACCTACAAGATGTCCGTGCGGTAACTGACACAGTTTTGGTTGATATTCGTATCAAACTGAATCAATCAGGTGAAAATAAACCAGGTTGTGGCACTTGTATGGGTGCGATCCGTGATATTGTTTTTGAGGCCGCCAAGGACCTGCCGTTTGATATTGAAATCAAACACAGTGCTCAAAAGCCGCAAGAAGAAATTCGCAGGCTCTACAAAAAAATAGCGATTGAAGTCATCTCGTAAGAGGTGGCTTTTTATTTTGCCTCTTTGGGGTGAATTTTGTACACTAAGCGTTATGAAAAAAAATAAATTACTCTCGGTTCAAAATCTTAACATATCCTTTGCTGAAAAGCAGGTTGTGCAAGACGTTTCGTTTGAACTTAACCAAGGTGAAACACTATGCTTGGTGGGGGAAAGTGGTTCTGGCAAAAGTCTCACCTCACTCAGTGTGATGGGTTTGTTGCCCGAAAATGCAACGGTTAAAGCGGCAGAAATTTTGTTTGAGGACAATGACCTGACCTATTTAAGCGATCGGGATATCCGCCCTTTGAGAGGGCGTGAAATGGCGATGATCTTTCAAGAGCCGATGACCGCGCTTAACCCGGTGATGACGGTGGGTCAGCAAGTGGCGGAAGTTTTCCAAATTCACACCAACTTGAGCAAAAAAGAAATTAAACAAAAAGTACTCACCCTTTTTGAAAAGGTTAAAATCCCACAGCCAGAAAGGCGTTATGACGAATACCCGTTTCAGCTGTCTGGTGGTCAACGACAACGTGTGATGATTGCCATGGCTTTGGCGTTAGAGCCTAAACTGCTCATTGCGGATGAGCCGACAACTGCGTTGGACGTAACGGTTCAAGGTGAAATTTTAAATTTGATTAAGGACCTTCAAGCGGAAATGGGGATGGCGGTTCTGTTCATCACCCATGACTTTGGCGTGGTTCACCAAATGGCTGACCATGTTTTGGTGATGAAGGACGGTCAAGGGGTTGAATTTGGCACTGTTCAATCGGTCATGAAAAAGCCAAAGCATGATTATACCAAAAAATTATTGGCCGCCATGCCGGACTTGGCAAAGGGTCAAAAAAATGTCCCCGAAAAACAACCTTTGGTAGAAGTGAACAATCTATCCAAGACCTTTATGGTCAAAGAAGGAGGATTTTTTGGCAAACACAAGCCGTTTAAAGCGTTAAACAACGTTTCTTTTACCATTGGCAAGGGTGAAACGGTTGGCGTTGTGGGGGAAAGTGGTTGCGGAAAGTCCACCTTGTCACGTTGCTTAATCCGCCTCCATGATATGGATGGTGGAGTCATTCGCATCAATGGGGAAGACACCACCCATTTTAAAGCCAAACAGCTTAAGGCCATGCGCCGAGAAATGCAGATGGTTTTCCAAGACCCTTATTCGTCACTCAACCCACGGATGATTGTTGGTAAAACCATTGAAGAAGGCCTTAAAGCCCACGGCTTGATGAAGGCGGCCGAACGCAAAACATTTGTTGAAGATTTGTTGGCAGATGTGGGTTTGCCAAAAGAAGCCTACCACCGTTACCCGCACCAATTTAGTGGTGGTCAAAGGCAGCGGATTGGTATTGCCAGGGCTTTGGCATTGCGTCCATCTTTAATTATTGCCGATGAAGCTGTCAGCGCATTGGACGTTTCTGTGCAAAAACAGGTGTTGGATTTGATGCAAAGTTTGAAAGATAAGTATCAGCTGAGCTACCTTTTTGTATCCCACGATTTACGGGTGATTTCACAAATTAGCGACCGTGTTTTGGTGATGAAGGACGGTCAAATTGTTGAACAAGGCACCGCTTATGAAATTTTTAACAAGCCACAGCACCCTTACACACAAAAATTATTAGCATCTTTGCCAAAGTAACATATTATCTTTTATTGATTATTTGTGCAGAATCGGGTATTAGTTCAACGTGATTATTGATAGGAATTGAAAGTAAAAACCATGACAAAACGTAACCGCAAAAAAGAAGAAAACGTACAAGATGTCAATCGCTTCATGCGTGAGGTTGAATCGGCGATGCACGTCGACAATATGTTGGCCTTTTGGAATGATCATAAATTTAAAATTGTTTCCGGTGTGGTTGGTCTTTTTGTGGTGGTGACATCATGGCAGTGGTATGCTCAAACAGCTGAGAAAGGCTTAAAAAAGCAAGCCGATGCTTTGTGGTCTATTGAACAAAATGTCGACGTGGCGCCCGAAAAATATAACACCATTATTGAAAACGGTTCTAAGGGTTACCAAACATATGCATGGTTTGCAAAGGCAGAATCATTTGTTGCACAGGGTGAATTTAACCAAGCCAGTGCCATTTACAGCGACATTGCTAAAAACGCCAATGAAAAAGAATTTGCTGAATTGGCCAACCTGAAACTGGCAATGATGATGATTGAAAAAGATGTGAGCAAAGCACAACCTATTTTGAAAGAGTTGGCAGAAAATGAGGGTGTCTTCACCTTATCAGCCAAAGAATTGTTAGCCATTTCTTACGAAAAACAAAACGAGCAAGAAAAAGCACTTAAATTGTATGAAAATCTTGTGGTTAACCCAGCCTTGCCACAGCCAATGCGTCAACGTGTCCAAGGCCGTGTCGATGCGTTAAACCGTGGTGCATAACAATTAAAAATATGGGGCAAAAATGAAAAAGTTAATTTCAACAGTGATTCTTCCAGCTATGTTGCTCACAGCATGCAGTAGTGGTGTGGAAAAAACAGTGCTCGAAGGTGAGCGTATTTCTGTCAACGTGCGCAAAAGTGCCTTGCAAGAAAATCCAGCCGCATTGCAAACGGCTTTACGCTTGCCGAGAACATCGGTTGTTGAATCTTGGAGCCAAAATGGTGGCAACAGCAGCCATGACTACTCTAATATTGCATTGCCTCAAAATGTGACAATGTCATGGAAGGCTTCCCTTGGTGGCGGAAACACCAAGTCTAAAAGGTTACTTAGTACCCCCGTGGTTGAAAACGGTGCCGTTTTTGCGGCCAATACAAAAGGTGAGGTGTTTGCCATTTCACTGGAATACGGTGAAGAGCTTTGGGAAGTGGAGTTGACAACTTCAAACGAGAAAGATCTATTAAATGCACCGGTGTTGGCTGTTAAAAACAATGCTGTTTTTGTGGCGCTATCCAATGGTGAAATTGTCGCCCTAAATGTCTTAAACGGTGAAGAAATGTGGCGCACAGCGTTAGACCTTCCTGTTTCATCTGCCCCTGCGGTGGCCGGTGACCATGTTTATATCATCACCCAAAACAACAGCTTTTTTGCACTGAATGTTCAAACCGGTAAACTAGAGTGGACCCACAACGGCATTGAAGAACAGTTGGCCATTTTAGGTGGCCCGTCGGCTTCAATTGCCAGTGAAGGTGTGGTTATGGTGCCTTATTCAAGCGGTGAAATTTACGCCTTAAGCCAAAAAGATGGCCGTTACCTCTGGTATGACGCCCTGTCAGTAAATGTGGGGGCGGATTTGTATTCGTCGCTGGTGGATGTGGAAGCGTCACCGGTGATTGCTGACGGTGTGGTGTACGCTGTGAACCATAATGGTCAGTTAACAGCGTTTGATCTGAAAAATGGTCGCCGATTTTGGAGTGTTGCTTTAAGCGCCACTCAGATGCCTTGGGTTGCGGGGTCTGTTGTTTACGTGGTGACTGAAAATGACGAGTTGGTATGCATCAACCGCCGTGATGGTTTGATTCGCTGGGTCAAGGATTTAACCCTTTACTTGGATGAAGACCACCAAGACGAAAATGCTTATTTTGCGGGGCCTGTGTTGGCGGGCGACCGTTTGTTTATCACGTCATCTGTGGGTGAGGTTTTGACCGTGGACCCATTTGATGGTGAAAAAGTATCATCCTTTGACGTTGGGGAGGCGATGAGCCTGCCACCCATTGTCAGCAATGAGCGTTTGATTGTCCTGACCGACAAAGCGCGTATTTACACATTTAAGTAAGAAAGAAACTTAGTTTATGGCGTCATCCCTTGAGAAGAAAAAGTTCCCCCGTGTGGTTATATCGGGTCGTCCCAATGTTGGTAAATCCACATTGTTTAACCGCCTAACAGGCCGAAAAGACGCCATTGTTGACGCCCAAGCTGGTGTCACTCGGGATAGCCGTATTTTTGAAGCATCGATTGGCGACTTTAATTATGAATTGGTGGACACTGCCGGTATTGAGCTGGGTGTTGAAGGGATGGCCTCACGCTTGAACGTGCTGGCGGAAGAGGCTGTGGCCAGCAGTGATGTTATTTTGTTTATGATTGACGGTAAAGACGGTGTTACCTCAGCCGATGAAGAGCTTGCTGCCCGTATTCGTGCTTTTAACAAGCCGATTATTCCGGTGGTGAACAAGTCGGATGTGAAGCGTAGTGAAGACGTGTTGTATGAAGTTTACAGCTTAGGCTTTGAATATGCGGTGCTGATTTCTTCGGCGCATGGCCAAGGAATTGATGAGCTTTATATGCACTTACAACCTTTGTTGGAAGCTGCCGCTGCTGAAATTGAAGAGGAAGTGGAAGACGAGCGTTATGTGCTGCCACTTTGTATTATTGGTCGCCCCAATGCGGGCAAGTCCACCTTGGTGAACCAGTTACTGAAGTCCAACCGTATGCTCACAGGCCCAGAAGCGGGCTTAACCCGAGAGAGCATCGGATCCCTTTGGGAGGTGGATGGCCACCTGATTGAATTGGTGGACACCCCCGGTGTACGCAAAAAAGGTAAAGTCAACGCAGACCTTGAGCAAATGAGCGTGACCGGTGCGATGAGCGCCATGGCCAAAAGTGAAGCGGTATTGTTGATGATTGATGCAACCCAAGCTTTTGAAAAGCAAGACGCCATCTTAGCGTCCCATGCTGTTGAAAAAGGCAAACCTCTTGTGATTGGCTTGAATAAGTGGGACTTGGTGGAAGACAAAAACAAAGCAGTGGAAGAAATTAAACACCGCCTTGAACACAGCTTTTCGCAAGTGAAAGGCGTGCCTTTTGTGTTGATGAGTGCATTAAACGGCAAGGGTGTGGAAAACATTTTGCCAACGGTGTTGAACCTGCACGAAAAATGGCAGACAAGGCTTTCCACCTCGCAGTTAAACCGCTTTTTAGAAGGCATGACCGAGGAAAACCCACCACCCATGCGTAAAAACAGACGCATGAAAATTAAATACATGTCGCAAATTGACAATGAGCCACCAACATTTGCCCTATTTTGTAACATGCCAGAAGAGCTGCCAAGTTCTTACGTTCGCTATTTGCAAAATGGTTTGCGCAAAGCGTTTGATTTATATGGTATTGCCTTGCACATTAAGCCAATGGGTTCTCGCAACCCTTACGCAAAAAAATAAAACCCTCGCACAAAGTGTGAGAGGGTTTTATGGGTCGCTATCGGCATTCATCATAGAACTTTTGACCAAGTTTGATTTTTTTCAGCTTGCCTTTTAGCTTGCTGTAATCACGGTATGAGTCTATGCGTCCGCGTGTGCGCAGGAGTGTGCACAGTTGGTCGATTTGTTTTTCCAGTATGTTGGTGATACGTGTTTGAACCTGTTCATTTGCATTTGAAATTGCTTTGTAAGCGGCTTCTGCGTAATTGCTAATAGCGTCCACATCAGACGCGTTGTCCAGTATGTGGGCAAAGCGTGCTTCCAGAACTTCTGGGGTCAAAGCCTTCTTGGTTTTTGAGCCTTTTTTAGCAGACTCGATCATACGTTTCATCAATTTACGGGTACTTTTACGGTCATGTTTAGACATAAACGTTCCTTAGGGAAGGTTGGGGCGTGCAGAATGGCACGCAGTTTAAAGTTAAGGTGTGCGCAAGTTGTTTTGCGCTTTATATTTATATATAAATGATAGTGCTTAAATTGCGCTTTCCAAGTCTAAAATGCAAAAAAATGAAAACTTTTTTATATCTAATTGTTTTCTTTAATCAAAAATGGCCGACCCTAAATGGCCCACTGTTTTAAGGGGGCAGAGTTCTAATTTTGTTTTAAAGTCCTGCTTTTTCTTGCTGTGTGGGGTGATGACGCTTAAAAAACCCAGCTTTTCAGCTTCTTTTAAGCGTTGCTCGCTGTAATTCACATTTCGAACCTCGCCACTTAGGCCAATTTCGCCAAAAATAAGTTTGTGTTGGTTGATCGGTTTGTTCATCAGCGATGACACCAAAGCCGATGCAATGGCAAGGTCGGCTGCTGGTTCGTTGACCTTAATCCCGCCGGTGACGTTTAAAAAGATGTCATGATCGCTAAAGCTAAAACCTCCATGCTTGTCCAAAACGGCGGCAATCATGGCCACACGGCCAGGGTCCACCCCCAGTGTGGTACGTCTTGGTTGCGCCAAATTAGAGGAGGAGACAAGGGCCTGAATTTCCACCAAAATGGGTCTTGTGCCGTTCATTGCTGGTAAAACGGCAGAGCCTGGGGCGTTTTCGGGACGTTCTTCAAGGAAAATGGCCGACGGGTTGGGCACTTCTGCAAGTCCTGTTTCCTGCATGTCAAAAACGCCAATTTCGCCAGTGGAGCCAAAGCGGTTTTTAAAGGAGCGGAGTAGCCTAAAGCTGTTGCCACGGTCACCTTCAAAGTACATGACGCTGTCGACCATATGCTCTAAAATGCGGGGGCCTGCAATGTTGCCATCCTTGGTGACATGACCTACAAAAATAATGATACAGCCACTGTTTTTGGCCGCTTGAATCAACTCATGTGCGGCAATGCGCACTTGGGAAACGGTGCCCGGCGCACTGTCCGACGTTTCGCTGTAAACGGTTTGGATACTATCAATAATCACCACGTCGGGTCGTTCTTCACGCATGGTGGCCAAAATCACTTCCAGCGTTAAAGCGTTGGAAAGGGAAATGGGGGCCTTTTCAACCCCAAGGCGTTTGGCTCGCATTTGAATTTGATAGGCCGATTCTTCGCCACTGATGTAGAGGACGTTTTGCCCTGTTTGAGCCAAGTTTGATGCTGTTTGAAGCAAAATGGTGGATTTACCAATACCGGGGTCACCACCAATTAACACGGCAGACCCTTCCACAAGGCCGCCGCCAAGCACGCGGTTAAATTCGCTCATTCCGGTGTTTAGGCGCTTTTCGGGCTGACTTTCTGTTTGTAAAGAAACCACGGTGGCGGCTTTGGCTTTGGCGCCAGATTTGGCGGTGAGGGTGCCAATGGGCTTTTGTTCTTCAATGGTGTTCCATGCGTTACAATCGCTGCATTGCCCCATCCACCTTGGGAAAACGCTGCCACATTCATTGCATGCGTAGGTTGTTTTAACTTTAGCCATGGTTCACCTTTTGTCTGTTAGCTTTTTTAAGGGTTATATCCTAAACAAAATTGCGCAAATTTGCACGGTGTCTTTTAAGTTTAACGCAAAAAAAAGCCCTCTTAAAAAAGAGGGCTTTGTCGGTCTATGGCTCATTTAGAGTCATTTTCCTCGCTTTTAGGTTCGTCAGTTTCCACCTTCGGAGCACCAACCTTTGCAATTTCTTCTTTCAGGTATTCGGCTAAGGTTACACCTTCATCCGAGCCTTTTTCGAAGACCAAAGATTGATACGGATCATCCAGTGATTCCGGAACCAGTTGAACTTTGCAATTGCTCAGTTTACGTGGATATGACTCCATCGGGGTGATGATGCGACCAACAATGCCGTTGATTGCACGGGCACCGGTGCCAAGTTTCGTTGCGTGTTTTGCAATAGATGCGACAACTTCGTTGACTTGGTGCTCTTCACCTGTTTTGTCATTGATTAAAGCTTCCATGCCTTCAGACAAGGTAATGTGAATGCCATAAGCTTTTATAATACCCGAAATCTGCTTGGGCAGACGGGCATTTTTCGGCTCGGTGACAATGCGGCTAATTTCATACTGAGACAGGCTAGACAAACAAACAACGTTTGGTTGTCGGCCAGCCAGTTCAGGAATCATGCCATATTTTACCAGGTCGGTCATTTGCACGTCGTACTTTGAACCGTCAATGCAGGTGCTGGCTACGTCACTCTTTGGAGTGGCTTTACCAAGAAGGCCGCCGGCTTTCTCGTTACCTTGAGACTCCTGAGCCATGCGTTCATCCATTATTTCATAAATGGACTTTCCGCCACTTTGCGACATGAAGGCACCAGTTGTGATAAACAGAATCTTGCTGGTGTCAATTTGCACGGTGGCTTTTTGCATTGGGCCAATTGCGATATCAACAGATACTTCCTCACCTTCAATTAGCGTAAGGAGGGCTTGTTGAACCTTTTCACCACCAACATCCGGACCGGTTGTGTTTCTAGGACCGCAGATTTTGTCAATTTCATCAAGGTGACAAATACTTTGGTGCACATATTGAACGGCGCGAGCAAGTGCTTCTTCGCCTTCAAGTTTGTCAATGGACGTTGCGTACTGAAAAGCTTTATGAACCAATGCATTTGGAATGTCGCTGACGCTGGCACCGACGTAACCTTCTGCGGTAAGCTTGTTCGCACTGACAGTGTGAATCGGCACGCAACCCAGTTTTTGAGACATAAACTTACGAATACGTCGAATCAGCTCGGTTTTACCGACACCAGTTGGACCAATCATTAAAATGTTCTGTTGGACGAAATCGTCCATGTCGCCACTATCATTCGCTACAAATAACGAACGATAATGCATGGCAACTTTACCAGAAACAAACGGCTTGATATGGTCCTGACCGATGACATAACTGCTGATGAAATCGCAAATTTCTTCAGCGTAGGGCAGGTTTTCAAGTGATGCGACTTGGCCTTCAGGGGCTGTTGACGTTTCACTTTTAACCAGGCCTAGCTCATCCGGTGAGATGAAGCCGTCGCTGTTCAGCATTTCTATGGCGCATTTGTTACATATGCAGCTGTCTGCGTGGACAGCGTTGAGATAGCTAATATGGCCTTGCTGGATGTTGATTTGCGTTTGAATGCTTTGCCTTTCCTCAGGCGTTTCAGCCTGTTTTAAGGCTTGGCGCAACTTTGCGAGCTTGGTCGAAGACACAGCTTCCATTTGTGGGAGGAAATCCATGAACTTAACCGTCTTCAGCTCATTCAATTGAGATTTTAAAATCTCAATTTGGCTGTTCAGTTGTTCAATTTTTTCCATTTCATCATCAGGTAAAGCTTTTACTTGATCAATCAAGTTAAGCATTTGTTGACTTTTTTGGTCAATTGCTTGTTTTGTGCCATTTTCTGAAATGCCACAAGTCAGACAGCTGAAGTCAGTTTTGTTAATATTAGACATAGGGATAACCTCCGAGTCTAGTCATGAAGTGTAAGGTATAAATGGTTTAGAGAATAAGGATATAATTATCACTTAGAGTGAGTGGATATACGTAAAGTTACGAAAAAAGTTAATGTAATTATATGCCAGTTGTTTGGCATTTGTTGTACTATGGATAAGAGTGTACACAATTTGTGGTACAAGAAAAAGGAAAAAATGAACTTGGTGGTGATATGTTTTGGATCGCATTGCTTGGATCGCTTGTAATCTCTGCGATTGCATGCCTTTTGCATTATGAAATTTTACATTTTTTACAAACGCATCTCTTAAAAGTGGTGCAGTGGGGGCACCGTAAGCGGATTTTTTGCACTGTTATGGTTATTTCCATGGCGCACTTTGCCGAAATTTTACTGTATGCCCTTGGTTTTAAGTTGGCTGTTTTTTTAGGCTTGGGCACTTTAGAAGGGGCTGTTACGTCCCAACCCACCATGCAGGACTTTATATATTACTCTGTCGCCAGTTACTCCACCTTAGGGATTGGTGATGTGTACCCAACAGCTTACTTGCGCTGGTTAACAGGGGTTGAAGCGGTGGTGGGGCTGATGTTGATTGCATGGTCGGCAACGTTTATATACTTCCACATGGAAAAGCGTTGGATGGACACACAGCGTTAAAATGAACCTTTCAACCAATTTTGACTGGTTTTTGATAACAGGTTGGGAACAGTTTTTCACTTAATCGGAGGGAGCAAATTTTGGTTGGACCCACAAATTTGTTCATATGTTTTAAGGCTTCATGGGTGGTTTCAGAGGTTTCAACCATTTTGTTATAAATGTTTTCTTGCATGGTGCGCAGGCGTTTGGCCACCGTTTGCCCCGCATGTTGATAAATTTTTGCTGCAATTTGTGGGTGTTCTGCTAAAAGTGCCTCCAGTTTATTGTGGTGCAATTTAAAATATTTGCATTCAGTGCGGGTGAGAATGCTGGCACTGCGGGCTTCGCTTAAAAACAAGTTGATTTCGCCAATCAGATTTAAACCTTCCAGGCTGGCAAGGTGCAAAACACTGCTGTTGTTGTTGGCTAAGGAAACTTTTTGATAAATGTCGTATTGCCCACTGATGATAAAATAAAGGTCTTGTTCGTCTTTGCCCATTTCCATTAAAACACAACCTTGTGGCACTTGGCCGGCCTGCATGTAACCTTTTAAGATGATGCTTTCTTCTTCGGTTAAGCTGGGAATCAGTTTTCTAAACATTGTCGTACCCACTATCCTTTTACGTTGTCTCCATATGTCTTTATGGGTAGGTGCACAAATGTAAGTTGACACCTAAGTGTCTGAATTAAAAAAGCCCTGCGAAACAGGGCTTTTTGGTGAGTGAGGGGGGTAGCTTATGCAGCCATGATTTTTTTAACCTTATTAAAGGCACGCACTTCCAGTTGGCGCACACGCTCGCGGGAGATGCCAAACTTCATGCTTAGGTCTTCCAGTGTGGGTGTGTTTTCCTTTTCGGTGAGGCGACGTGCAACCAAAATTTTGCGTTCACGATCGTCCAGCTTTTCCAAAGCACTTTCTAAAGACTTACGGCGGATGGTTGTTGTTTCCTTATGGCTGTAAATCTCTTCTTGGTTGGCGCTTTCTTCAATCAACCAGTCTTGCCATTCGCCGCCATTTTCGTCGTTGATAAAGGCGTTGAGGCTTTGGTCAGAAGACATCATACGCTGGTTCATTTGTTCAACTTCTTCTGGTTTAACATCAAGCTCTTTGGCGATGTGATCAACTGCGTTCATTGACAATTGCTCGTCTGACATTTCATTGAGCTTGTTACGAATTTTACGCAAGTTGAAAAACAGTTTCTTCTGGGCGGCGGTTGTACCAATTTTAACCAATGACCAAGAATTTAAAACATATTCTTGAATAGACGCGCGGATCCACCACATGGCGTAAGTGGAAAGGCGGAAGCCTTTGTCCGGGTCAAAGCGTTTGATGGCTTGCATTAAACCAATGTTACCTTCTTGAATGATCTCGCTGACTGGTAGACCATAACCTTTAAAGCCAAGCGCAACTTTTACCACCAAGCGCAAATGGGCGTTCACCAATTTGTGGGCGGCGCGTTTGTTGCCAGTGTTTTTCCATTTGCGTGCCAGCTCTTGCTCTTCTTGAAAGCTTAAAGTCTGGTAATGCTGAATCGAGTTCAGATATTGTTGCAAAATATTTCTATGGTCTGCGGTGTCAAATTTACTCATGTTCTTTTCCCCTCTTAATCACCTTGGCTGTTTTGGGTCGCTTTTAAAATTATTGTTGGTGCGACGTTCAGCTTTTCTTAATTGCTTATGGAGTGGGACATGTGGCCATAGTGTAAAAAATCTGACATTCAACCCTTGAAACGTAAAAAAATACCCCCATAATACCCTTGTTAAGCTTGTTCTAGGCTTGGTTTTTCAGGTGTTTATATAAACTGTCAGCTTTTTTGAGGGGGTATGCGTTATACCAAAGATTTATCTGCCTTACCCTTGATGTAAATGGGGTTGATTCGGTCAAAGTCACATACTATCTATATAGGAGCGTAACGAACGTTGAGCACTTTATTTATTTTGCGCTCCTTGTTTTTTAATTAAGCGCTGTTAAATGGCGTCTTAATTCTTTTTTTGCCTTGAAATTATGGTGAAAAGTGTTATAACTGCCAACTAGATATCGCACATACAGTCATAGGTTTAGCCGGTGCGGGACGATGCAATAAAGCGTTCAAGCCGAATAAACCGTCTGGTGTTGAGTTTTCTCAATTCTACTGTGTGGACGTAAAAACCAGTAAATATAAATATGATAAGGAAAATTAAATTATGGCATTCCCACAATTTACAATCCGCGAATTGATGGAAGCAGGTGTACACTTTGGTCACCGTGCTTCACGTTGGAACCCAAAAATGGCGCCCTTCATCTTCGGTAAGCGTAACGACATTCACATTCTTGACCTTCAACAAACTGTTCCAATGCTTTACACAGCACTTGGCATGATCCGCAAAACTGTTGCGGGTGGTGGTCGCGTTCTTTTTGTAGGTACAAAACCACAAGCACAGGACGTGATTGTTGAAGCTGCAGAACGTTGCGGTCAGTACTACGTTAACCACCGTTGGTTGGGTGGTATGTTGACCAACTGGAAAACAATTGGTTCTTCTATCAAACGCCTAAAAGACTTGGAAGCAAACTTTGCGGACGAGGCAACAATGGCTCACTTGACCAAAAAAGAACGTTTGAACCTTGAGCGTGAATACGCCAAGCTACAACGTGCTTTGGGTGGTATTAAGGACATGAAAGGCCTTCCAGATATTATCTTCGTAATCGATGCGAAGAAAGAGCGTTTGGCCATTCAAGAAGCGAACCTATTGGGTATTCCTGTTGTTGGTATCATTGATACTAACGTAGACCCTAAAGGTATTGACTTCCCAATTCCTGGTAACGATGATGCAATCCGCGCGTTGAACCTATACGCTCGTTTTGTTTCAGATTCTGTATTGGATGGTATCGCAGCTCAAGTTAAGTCTGCACCTGCTGTTGCACGCCCTGCCAAAGGTGGTCAGCGTAAAACAGTTGTGAAGCTTTCTCCTAAGGCAACTGCTGCGGCGAAAGACGAAAAAGCTGAAGAGAAGTCTGCTGAAACAGCAGCTCCTAAAGCTGATGCGAAGACAAACACTTCTGCAACCGCCAACTAAGACATTGAAGGCGGGGCAACCCGCCTTTTTACAATTTTATTGAAAACGGAGATTTGAAATGACAATTACAGCTTCTATGGTTAAAGAGCTGCGCGAAGCAACTGGCGCAGGCATGATGGATGCTAAAAAAGCTTTGGTAGAAAACGGTGGCGACTTTGATGCTGCGGTTGATTTTCTACGCAAAAAAGGTATGGCGAAAGCTGAGAAAAAAGCTGGTCGTGTTGCCAGTGAAGGTTTGGTTTACACCAAAACAACCGGTTCTAAAGGTGTTGTGTTGGAAGTAAACTCTGAAACAGACTTTGTTGCGAAAAACGAAACTTTCCAAGAGTTTGTTGCCAAAGTTGCAGACCTTGTAATTGAAACAGGTGAAACAGACGTTGAAGCGTTGAAAGCACAAACTTACGAAGGCTCAACAACTGTTGCCGATAAGTTGATTGAACTTGTGGCGAAAATTGGTGAAAACATGAGCATCCGCCGTGCGGACGTGCTTGAAGTTGCCGGCGGTACAGTGAACGCTTACGTTCACGCTGGTGGTAAAATTGGTGTGCTTGTTGGCCTTGAAGGCACAGGCGAGAAGGTTGAAGAAGTGGCACGCCACGTTGCAATGCACATTGCAGCTTCTAACCCTCAGTTCATGGACCGTGCGTCTGTTGACCCAGCTGTTATCGCAAAAGAGCGTGACGTTTACACTGAGCAAGCAAAAGCTTCTGGCAAGCCAGAAAACATCATCGAGAAGATTGTTGAAGGTCGTATCAACAAGTTCTGCGAAGAAATTTGCCTTGTAGACCAAGCGTTTGTAATGGATACTGACCGTAAGGTTGGCCAAGTTGTTGAAGATGCTGGCGCTAAGCTTGCAGGCTACACACGCTACGCACTTGGCGAAGGTATTGAGAAGAAAGAAGAAGACTTTGCAGCAGAAGTTGCGAAGACAATGGCTTCTTAATTTTCGAAACACTTTATTTAAAAGGCCGCTTTTTAAGCGGTCTTTTTTTGTGGGCTGGGTTTTTGTTAGTGGTTGTTCACAGCTGTCAGTTTTTTGTGCGCAAAAAGGCGAATTAAATGCGCATAATGACGAATCAGAGACGCATATGGCCGCATAGAAGACGCAAAAAAGACGTCTTGATGCCTACAATGTGCATCACACACTGTTTGGGGTGGGTGCTCTTTTTTTGAGTGGCTAGAAAGAGGAGGGGTATAAAAAAAGACCTGCTGTTGCAGCAGGTCTTTTTCGGGTCGTGATTAGGTGGTTAAATCTTGCAATGGCTTTTTGCTAAATTTGAGGATGAGGGACATGATGATGACCATCAAGGCGGCGCCACAAAGAAGACTGATTTGAAAGTTTGCCAGCATATTACCCACAAAAATGGCAGAGATGCCAATCCAGGCGACAATGGTCACGGTGGTCATGGTTGTAAATTGGTAGGCTAGGCTTGGCTGTACCTTGCGTAAGTGGCTGTACCAAGTGGTTAAAAGCGCTACTAAGGTGCCGCTGACAATCCATAAGATGGTGTCCTTCGCCTGAAGGCCTGCGTTGCTGGCGCTGTAAGCGCTATAAAACATCGTAAGGTTGCTGATGGCGAGGCCGTACTGCATAATTTTCATAAACTTGGTAAAATAAGTGTTCATATGTTGCTCCAAATTTAAAGGATGTAAATGAAAAGGCTTGCGATGATATGCACGGCCAGCATGGCTGTGGCGATCAGCACGGGGTAAGCCACGGGTTTTTGTTTTTTAAACCTGTTGAAGGGCGCAATTCTAAAATAAAAAAGGATGAGGTTGATGAGTGTGCAACCCAAGGTCAAATAAACAAAATTGTTTAAAAAGGCAGGGTGGCTTGTGGGGGCGCTTAAAAATATGCTGGTGCCAAGAACGCTGACAAAAGCCAACATCCACGAAAGTAGGCAAGCATTGTAATAATTGCGTTTACAGTGTGTATCGTTCATGAGGGGTCCTCAAGCGGAAAGAAAAAAAGAGGGTGTTTCAATTTCTATTTATTTATAAAAGGCTTGGGGGGTAAAGTCAAGGTGGATTGTGGGCAGTTTGAATGGTGTGGGCTGTTTTTAACTTTTTTGCTTTTTTTTGAGTTGTTTTTGACTTGGCGTAAGGGTTATGATAGATAAACTTATGCAAAAACCAATAAAAAGTAAGTAGTATTTATGGCCTTATACAAACGCGTGCTGTTGAAGCTTTCGGGTGAACGAATGGCAAAGCCGGGTTCTGGTGGTGTTTTGTCCATCGAATCCATCAACCATTTGGCGGACGAAGTGGTCACCCTGCATGACAAAGGCCTGCAAATTGGCATTGTGTTAGGGGCGGGTAACATTTTACGCGGTGCCGAAGCGGCGGAAGCTGGCTTTGAAGAAGCGCAAGCCCACAGCATGGGCATGCTGGCAACGGTTATCAACGCGTTGGCCTTGCAAAGCATCCTAGAGGAAAAGGGCAAATTCACCCGTGTGATGACTGCGGTGGAAATGAACTCTATTGCTGAACCGTACATCCGTCGCCGTGCTTTGCGCCACATGGAAAAGGACCGTATTGTGATTTTGGCAGGCGGGACAGGCAACCCATTTTTCACCACCGACAGCGCAGGCGCTTTGCGTGCCATTGAGCTGGAAGCCGACCTTTTGGTCAAGGCCACACAGGTGGACGGGATTTACAACAAAGACCCAAACAAGTTTGACGATGCCGAACACTTTGGCGACATTTCGTACAAAGACATTTTGGTGGACAATTTAAAAGTGATGGACGGTGCAGCCATTGCCTTGTGCCGGGAGCATAACATGCCGCTGATGGTGTGCTCTATCACTGGGAAAAACAGCTTGATTGACGCGTTGGAAGGACGGGTGAAGCGCACCCTTGTGAACAACACAGTTCAAGACAAACGATAACAATTATTTAGATTATTAAGATTTTTGAGAGAAAAAAGGAAATAGACATGATTGATGCAGTTTTAGCCGATTTAACAACCCGTATGGAAGGGGCGTTGAGTGCTTTGAAACACGAATTTAACGGTTTGCGCACAGGCCGTGCCAGTGCGGATTTGTTGGCACCGGTAATGGTGGACGCTTACGGTGCTTCTATGCCACTTGCACAGGTTGCAACGGTTTCGGTTGCGGGTACCCGTTCTTTAACCATCAGCGTGTGGGACGCAGGTCTTGTTAACGCCACGGAAAAAGCCATCCGTGATTCTGGTCTGGGTCTAAACCCAAACACCGAAGGCAACGTGTTGCGCATTAACTTGCCAGAGCTGAACGAAGAGCGCCGTCAAGAGCTTGTGAAAGTGGCGCGTAAATATGCCGAAAATGGCCGTGTAAGCATTCGTAACGTACGCCGTGACGGTATGGACACCATTAAAAAAGCTGAAAAAGATGGCGACATTACAGAAGATGAAAGCCGCAAGTACGCAGACGATATCCAAAAAATTGCCGATAAAAAGGTGAAGGAAGTGGACGATATCTTGGCTTCTAAAGAAGAAGATATTATGCAGGTTTAAGTTTTTGATAAACTTAACATAAATAACCCAGCGGCTCCATTGTGAGCCGTTGGCGTTCTTACAGTCAAAAAAATGCAGTTGAAATAAGGAACTTTTACGGTGCAAGAAGCTTATAAACATGTCGCCTTTATTATGGATGGCAACGGTCGTTGGGCCACCAAGCGTGGTTTGGCACGTTTAGAAGGCCACAGGCAAGGTGCCAAAACGGTGGAAAGCATTTTAAAGGTTGCGCCGTCATTGGGTTTGGAAACGGTGACGTTTTACGCCTTTTCAAGCGAAAACTGGAAACGCCCTGAAGAGGAAGTGAACGGTTTGATGGACTTGCTGCGTTTTTACTTTACATCACAGCTTAATAAGCTGAAGGACAATAACATCCGTCTGGTGGTGATGGGGGACAAGTCCCGTCAAGGCCGCTTAAGCGACGATGTGATTGAGATGATTGAACGTGTGGAAGCGGAAACAGAGCATTGCACAGGCTTGTGTGTGAATTTTTGCATCAACTATGGTGGCAGGGACGAAATTGTCCGCGCGGCACAGCACTTTGCCGACGATGTGGAGCGTGGTCTGCGCTTTGTAGGTGACTTGGACGAGCGTCTATTTTCGACATATTTGGACAGTGGCCTTCAAAAGGACCCTGACCTGATTATCCGCACCGGTGGCGACCAACGCATTAGCAACTTTTTGCTATGGCAATGCTCATACAGTGAGTTTCGTTTTATTGAAACATCCTGGCCGGACTTTGACGGTGAACAATTAAAGGCGCTGTTGCTGGGCAACCAAACGGTGGACCGCCGTTTTGGCGCTGTTTAATTTTTGTGACTTTTTAACTGGTTGACAAGTCGGCATAGGTTTCGTATACAAGTTGGGACACGACTTTTTACCTTTTAGGAGGTCGATATGCTTTATTTTAAGAATATCAACCCGTTTTACGGGGCTTATGCCCTTATGTTGCCCTTTTTACTGTTGGCCTTGTGGCTTGGGTCTCACCCCAAAATTATTCAAGGTTTTGAAATTTTCTTGTTGGCTTTTGCAATCAATTTAGTCCTCTATCCTATGGTGGTGGTTTTGTTGCACCGCAAATTGTCCCGTTATGATCATTTGTTCGATGCAGAGCCAGACACAGGTGCTGTTGCGGCCTTTGTTCACCTTATTATCAGTGTGATGGCGGCGGCGGATGTTGTGCGCTTGGTTTATCTGCGCTGGGAATATTTAGAGCTGAGCCTGAACATGCTTTTGTTTATCATAGCTTACATTGTCATTTCGGCGGTTGTTTTGGTGCGGGTTAAGCAATATCTGCGTCGTCATTTTTATGGTTATTTATACCAAAAAGTGAAGTCGAGGATGTTACAAACTCACAAAAATTTATCTCAGGTTGGTTGCCGTGTTATGCCTATGCTGGATATAAAAATGCTGGAAAAGCATGGCCGTTACTGTGAGTTGTTGAACCATTATCAGAACATGCATCAAAAAGCCTGTTGTTTGAAAGTTTTACCGCAATCTTAAAAAGCGAAAAGCCCCCATTTTTGGGGGCTTTTTTTATGCGCTAAAGGGGTTTGTTGCTTAAGGTGTCCATGTAATCCTGATACAGCTTTTGAAAATGGTTTAAAGCTCTTTGGATATCGGCGATGTTGCCAACTCGGGTGCCTGCATTATAAATCGCCTCGTCATCAACCGTTAACGGGCGGTAGTTTTGATTTTTGAGCTTTTTGTGAAGCATTTCTATGTTGTCAATCAGTGATGCTTGGTGGCATTCAGCCATGGTGTGTTCAAAGGTGATCTGGGTGTGAATGATTAAAGCAAGTGAAAGTATGTACTTTTTAGCTTCGCGCTGCAAGTCACTGCGGCTGTTGTGCCTGTCCACATGCTGTCGTATGTAATTAAATCTTTGTTGCTGCTCAGGCGTTAAAAGAGTGTGGTCAGGGAACTTCTTTTTAAATTCATTTATTTGACCTTGAAGTGATTCGAGGGCATTTGAAAGGTTGACGGGTGTATGGTCAACATTCGCCTGGCTTAGAGATTTTATAATGATGTTAAAGGTGTTGCTCATGGTGTTGCCTCCAATAAAAAGAGGGGATTTGAAGCGATGAAAAGAAAAGGTGTTGAACTGTGCTGAACTTTACCGCTGTTTGGGTTGTGTTGTCAAACAGCTTTTGCAAAAAAATTAGGCAGTTAATTGAGCAAGAGCTTATATAAAATAAGAGAGTCCTTGTCATTCGTTTCATATACTTTTATACTGCCGAGGCAAGTAATAATAAGGTATAGTAATTTATGGATTTTTCCCTCGAATCGATCAATGGTTTGGTTTCATCTTTGCCCGGTGGCGACGTTTTGTGGATGGCGCTGATGTTTATTGTGGTGTTAAGCATTTTGGTGTTTTTCCACGAATTGGGTCACTATCTCGCAGCCCGCAGTGTTGGCGTGCGTGTGACCACATTTTCCATTGGCTTTGGTAAAGAGCTTTTTGGCTGGAACGATAAACACGGCACAAGGTGGAAGTTTTCACTGGTGCCACTGGGTGGTTACGTTCAAATGTTTGGCGACACTGAAACCAAGGATTTAACCGAGGCAGAAAAGTCCGAAGCGTTCCTTGAAAAGGGCGTTTGGCAACGTATTTGGGTTGTTTTTGCAGGGCCACTTGCCAACTTTGTGTTGGCGATTGTGTTCTTGTTTGGCTTAATGCTCAGCGGTGAAGAGGTTTTAAAACCACATGTGGGCACGGTCACCGAAGGTTCGGCCGCTGAAGCCGGTGGCATCCAAGAAGGGGACCTGTTTTTGGTGATGGACGGCAACCCTGTTTTTAAATGGGACGATGTGGTTAAAAACATTGCCGCAAGCCAAGGCAAACCGATGACATTGGTGATGGAGCGTGATGCGCAAGCGTTAACCTTGTTGGTGGCGCCAAAAGTTGAAAAACGCAACAACCTTATGGGCGAAGAAGTGGTGATCCCATTCCTTGGGGTTTCCCCCAGCGGTGAAAGAACGGTGGTGGAACACAGCGTGGGCGACGCCTTGGTGCTGGGCTTCACCCGCACTTATGACATTACAGCCCGCATCCTAGAAGGGATTGGTAAAATCATCACCGGTTCAGTTTCCGCCAAACATGTGGGTGGTCCAGTGATGATTGCGGAAGTTGCTGGCCAAGCGGGTAGCCAAGGTTGGTATTCTTTGGTGATGTTTATGGTGGTAATTTCCATTAACCTTGGATTGATTAACCTGTTCCCAATTCCTGTTTTAGATGGTGGCCACTTGCTGTTTTACTTCATTGAAGCATTGCGTGGCAAACCACTGGGCGAAAAAGCGCAAGAATATGGTTACCGTGTTGGCTTTGGCCTGATTATGATGTTGATGCTTTTGGCCATCAGCAATGACATTTTGCGTGTGGTAAACAAATTTACAGACGACAAAGAGCAAGTGACACTTGAAGCACCTGTTCAAGAAAAAGAGTAATTGAAATAAAATAAACTGGGGTAAAAGTTGATGAAAACAAAAACAACCATGTTGCTAGCTGGGGCCGCTTTGGTTACCGCAGCAACCGCAGGGGCTGAAGCTGTTAAAAAGGTAACAGTTGAGGGGAACGAACGTGTGGAGGACACGGCCGTTTTAAGTTACATCAACATTTCTTCTGGGGAAGATTATGACCCTTCTCAAAGCAGCCGCATTATTAAAAACCTTTACAACACAGGGCTGTTTAACCATGTGGAAATTACGTTTGACGACGGCGAGCTGACCGTTGAGGTGGAAGAAAACCCATTGGTCAACAAAGTGGCGTTTGAAGGCAACGAAGAAGTGGTGGAAGAACGCTTCCGTGATATCATCACCCTTAAGCCGCGTGGTGTTTACACAGCGTCCAAAATTCAAAAAGACGTGCAAAGCATTTTGGCTTATTACCGTCAAAAAGGTTTCTTCCTCACCAAGGTGAACCCACAAATTATTAAGCGGGATCAAAACCGTGTGGACGTGATTTTTGAAATTGAAGAAGGTCAAGAAACGGAAATTAAGGGCATTCACTTTGTTGGCAACAACCGCTTTAGTGACAATGAACTGAAAACCATCATCCGCACCAAGGAGAGCGCATGGTGGCGTTTGTGGTCTTCCACCGACCTTTACGACCCAGATTTGGTGGAAATTGACAAAGAACTTCTGCGCCGTCATTACATCAAGTCCGGCTTTGCGGACTTTACGGTGGTTAGCGCCGTGGCGGAACTGACCAAGGAAAAAGACGGTTTCTTCATCACCTACACTTTAAATGAAGGCGTGTCTTATGACTTTGGTCAAATTGATGTCCGCCTAGATGCGGTGGACGAGGACTTGAACCGTGACGAAATTATGGAAACATTGGGCGTGCGCACAGGCAATGTTTACAACGGCGAATTGGTGGAAAATGACATTGAAACTTTGACCACTTACCTTGGTAACAAGGGCTTCGCTTTCTTGGATGTGCGCCCACGCTTCCGCCAAGATGAATCGGAGAGAACAGTGGATGTCACTTACGACATTGTGCCCGGCCCACGTGTTTATGTAAACCGCATCAACATCAAAGGCAATGACCGTACCCGTGATTATGTTCTGCGCCGTGAAATGCGCTTTTCAGAAGGGGATGCGTTCTCCTCTAACAAGCTCACCCGTTCAAAAGACCGTTTAAATTACTTAGGGTTCTTTGAAGGAGTTAATGTAAGACCTCAAGAAACAGCGGTACCCGATAAAGTGGACATTGACGTGGAGGTGAAGGAACAAAGCACCGGTGAATTTAACATTGGTGCAGGTTTCTCGAGCTATGATGGGGCGTTGGCCAGTGCCGAAATCCGTGAGAAAAACTTCCTTGGTAAAGGCCAAGAGCTGAACTTCGCAATGAGCGTTTCTGGCCGAAGACAAGACTTTAACTTTGGCTTTACCGAACCCTACTTTATGAACAAAGAGCTTAGCGCAGGGGTGGACCTTTACAACGAAGAACGTGACTATCAAGACGAGTCTTCTTACGACACCAAGCGCCAAGGTGCCACATTGCGTTTTGGTTTCCCATTAAGTGAATATGCCCGCAACTTCGTTTCCTTCGGTTTGAAGAAGACTGAAATTACCGACGTGTCCGACGAGGCATCGGTTTACATTAAAGCCGAAGAAGGCGAAAAAACATCCGCTTTCATTGCCAACACCATGGTGTACGACACCCGTGACAGCCGCTTAACCCCAACCAAGGGTTACAAAGCGCAGTTGGGCTTGGAATATTCAGGCTTTGGCAGCGACATTAACTTTGTCCGTGGTAAAATTGGTGGTTCTTGGCACAAGGAAATTAAGCCAGATTACATCTTCACCGTTGCTGGTGAAGCTGGTGCAATTTGGGACATTGAAGGGGATATCCCCATCTACGAAATGTTCCAAGTGGGTGGCAACAACGGCTTGCGTGGCTTTGACTTTTCCGGTATTGGCCCACGTGACGCTTTGAACGACGATGCCTTGGGCGGTAAATACATGTTGTCCAACACTCTAGAGCTTAGCTTCCCACTGGGCACACAGCTTAAGGAAATGGGCATCAACGGTTTGGTGTTTGTGGACGGTGGTATTGTCACCGAATTTAAAGAAGACGGTGCCAACGTGCTGGACTCTCGCACTTACCGAACCAGTGTCGGTGTCGGTGCTTACTGGCGCAGCCCACTTGGCCCGCTCCGCTTTGAATTTGCCGTACCACTGACAGACGCTGAAGAAGATAAAACCAAGATCTTCAACTTTAGCTTTGGTACAAGATTTTAATGAACAATAAAAAGGTGAAAATGATGAAATTTTTTGCAACACTCGCCACAGTTTTAACGCTTTTTGCATGGTCCGCCACGGCTGAAACAAAAATTGCTGTGATTGACATGCAAGTGGTGATGAACGGCACAGAAGCGGCACAAACCACTCAAAATGAACTGCGCCTTGAAAGTGAAAAGGCCAACGAACGCTTTGCCAAAATGGACGAAACGTTTAAAGCCCGTGTGGAAGACTTGCGCCGCAAGAAGGACATTTTAAGCGAAGAAAAGTACATGGAAGAAGAAGCTGAACTACGCAAACTTTACCGTGAACAACAGCTTGAAGCACAAAGCGTGAACGAAAAATTGTCCCGCGAATACAAGCGTGTGCAAAAGCAAATCAGCGACGAGGTGGACAGCGTGGTGACCAAACTGGCCAAAGAACGTGGCTATGACGCAGTGCTGCGCAACGACTACTTGATGTACGCTGCCCAAAGCGTGGACATTACCGAAGAAGTGCTGAGCCGTGTGGACAGCAACTTGAAAGATAAACTTGCGAAAAAAGGCTTGTAATCAAACCTATGGCTAGACCATTTCATACCTACAACGGCCCTTTTAAGGTGAAGGACCTGGCGAATAAGCTGGGTCTTTCTTACGAAGGGGACGGCGAAAAGAGCCTCCACGATGTCAACACTTTAACCAGTGCCACCGGGGATGAACTCACCTTTTTGGACAATGTGAAATACAGCGAATTTTTAACCACAACTGCTGCTGGCGCGGTGATTTGTCACCCCAAATTTGCCGATAAAATCCCCCAAGGGATGACCGTGTTTTTCAGCGAAATGCCCTATGTGGATTACGCCCGTGTGCTCACACTTTTTTACCCGCAACAAGGGTCTGGTAAGGTGCACCCCGCTGCGGTGGTGGACGAAACCGCCAAGCTTGGTGAAGGTGTGACCATTGGGGCTGGTGCTTACATTGGCGCTGGCGTTGTGATTGGTGACCGCACCGTGGTGGAGGCCAATGCCACCATCACCCACGCCCACATTGGCACCGATTGTATCATTCACAGTGGTGCGGTGATTGGCGGCGACGGTTTTGGCTTTGCCTTTGATGGCAAACAGGTTTTAAAAGTGCCGCAGGTGGGCATGGTTCAAATGGGTGACCGCTGCGAAATTGGCGCTTGCACCACGGTGGATAGAGGGTCCCTTGAAAACACGGTGATTGAAAGCGACGTGAAGATTGATAACTTGGTGCAAGTGGCACACAATGTTAAAATTGGTCAAGGTTCGCAAATTGTTTCCCAAACGGGGATTGCGGGCAGCACCAAGCTGGGCAAAGGCGTGATTATTGGCGGTCAAAGCGGTGTGGTTGGCCACATTGAACTGGCCGACGGCGTGATGATTGCCGCCCGTTCCGGCGTGACCAAAACCTTAACGACCAAGGGGACCTATGCTGGTTTCCCCGCTGTTGAATTTAGAACATGGAAAAAACTACAAGCGGCAATCAGCCGTTTGGCAAAGTCAAAAGGTAAATCATGAGTCAATATATCGTTCAAGACCTAATCCCCCACCGCGACCCCATTTTGCTGGTGGATCACATTACACAAGCCGAACCTTACAAGTTCATCAAAGCCACCAAAAAGGTGAAGGAAGATGAGGAGGTTTTTAAAGGCCACTTTCCATCCCACCCTGTGTGGCCTGGGGTTTACGCCATTGAGGCCATTGCCCAAACAGGTGCTTGTTTGGTGAATTTGTCCCTTGAAAAAAAGGCAGAGGAAACTATTTTTTACTTTATGTCGGTGGACAGCGCAAAATTCCGCCAACCGATTGCCCCAGGTGATGAACTGGAACTGGAAGTGACGCAAGAAAAAATGCGTGGCACCATTTTTAAGTTTGCAGGGCAAGTGAAAGTGGCGGGTCAAATTGCCGCCGAAGTGGCCTTTACCGCCAAAGTTGAAGACATTTAACAATAGAGAAATTTAAAGATGACAGCAAACATTCACCCAACCGCCCTTGTGGCAGACGGCGCAACCCTTGGCAAAGGTGTTGAAATTGGACCTTACTGCATTGTGGATGCCGACGTGGTGATTGGCGACAACACAATTTTACAAAGCCATGTTGTGGTTAAAAACAACACCCATATTGGCCAAAATAATGTGATTTACCCTTTCGCTTCCCTTGGCCAAGTGCCGCAAGACCTGAAATACGAAGGGGAGAAAACAACTTTGGTGATTGGCGACAACAACACCATCCGTGAGTCTGTTACCATGAGCATTGGCACCAACGGCGGTGGCGGTGTGACCATGGTTGGCAACGGTAATTTGTTTATGGCACTTTCCCATGTGGGGCACGACACCCAAATTGGCAACAACAATGTTTTTGCCAACAGTGCCACTTTGGCGGGCCATGTTGAAATTGGCAACCATGCCACTTTGGGTGGCCTTTCCGCGGTGCATCAATTTACCCGTGTTGGCGACCATGTGATGGTGGGCGGCATGACAGCGGTGGACCGTGATGTGGTGCCTTACGGTGTGGTGTCTGGCGAGCGTGGCGTGTTGGCCGGTTTGAACTTGCGTGGCTTAAAACGTCGTGGCTTTGACAAAGCACGCATTGCCAAAATTCGTGAATATTACAGCATGATTTTTGAAGACCATGAAGGCACATTAGAAGAGCGTTTGCACGCCGTGTGGTTGGAAAATCAAAACTGTGAAGACTTAAAAATGTGGCGTGAATTTATTAAAAGCTCCTCCCGTGGGATGAGCATGCCGTCACGCATATAACGCTTGAACAAAGGTAGCATTGAGGTGGCAGATATTCAAAAAATTGGGATTATTGCAGGTGGTGGCACATTGCCCGACCTGATGGTCAAGCATTGTCAAAAAACGGAAAAACCGTTCCATATGGTCTGTTTTAAAGGGCAACCGCAACCCCAAAACTGGAGCGATTATAAAATTTTCACCACCGAGCTTGGCTTGGGTCAGGTGGGTAAAGTGGTGGAAACCTTCAAAGAAAAACAGGTGACCGACATTGTGATGGCCGGCAACCTTGAAAAGCCATCCCTGTTTGATTTGAGATTCGACATGGCAGGCCTGAAATTGATGAACCAAGCCCGCCGTAAACACGACGATGAACTTTTAAACGCCGTTTGCACCTTTTTAACCGAACAGGGCTTTAACGTGCTTGGCGCCCATGAATTGGCACCCGAAATTTTAATGCCTAAGGGGTTGTTAAGCCAGCGCAAGCCAAATGCCAGCCAAAAAACCGACCTTGAAATTGGTTTGGAAACGTTGGCGCACCTCAGCACGTTGGACATTGGCCAAGCCGTGGTGGTCAAAGACGGTGTGGTGTTGGGCGTGGAAGCGGTGGAAGGCACCAGCCGATTGATTGAACGCTGTGCCACCTTGCGCGGCGCCAAGGATAAAGGCGGCGTTTTGGTAAAAGCGGCCAAAGCAGGGCAGAACCTTAAGGTGGACATGCCCGCCATTGGCGATGAAACTTTGGAAAAACTGGCCGAGCTTCATTATGACGGGGTGGCGGTGCTGGCGGGTCAAGCCATGTTCTTGGCCCAAGAAAAGGCTTTAAAAGTGGCCAATAAAAACGGATTATTTGTATGCGGGGTGGACGAAAATGGTCAATACGCCTAAACGCCCCCACATTATGTTGATTGCGGGTGAAAGCTCGGGCGACTTGTTGGGCGCTGGCTTAATGGCGGAGCTTAAACAAAAGTTCCCGATGGCGACCTTTGTTGGCATCGGTGGCGAAAAAATGCAAGGGCAGGGCTTGCGCCCCGTGTTTGACATGGAAGAGTTAAACGTCATGGGCATTTTTGAAGTGTTGCCGAAAGTGCCTAAATTACTGCGGCGTCGCAGTCAATTGGTGGAGGTGATGCGCACCGAACAGGTGGACCTGTTGATCACCATTGACGCACCGGATTTTGGCCTGCGTGTGGCGCAAAAAGCTAAGAAAAAACTGGGCGTGAAATGTGTGCACTATGTCAGCCCATCGGTTTGGGCATGGCGCCAAGGTCGTACCCACAAAATGGCCAAATACTTGGACCATATTTTACTGCTGTTCCCCTTTGAGGTGGAAATTTATAACAAGGCCAACTTGCCTTGCACCTTTGTGGGCCATCCTGTGGCGGAACGCTTGGGTTATTTAAGCCCCAAAAAACTCACCTTCCCAGAAGGGGAGCCTTGCTTGGCCATTTTGCCGGGCAGTCGCCGTGGGGTGATTTCACGGATGTTCCCTGTGATGCTGGAAACATTCCGCGCTTTGCAAAAAGACATTCCAAACCTGAAAGCGGTGATGCCTTTGGTGCATGAGCATCACAAAAAATGGCTGGCTGAATGTGGCGGCAACTTGGATGACATTCAATTTGTCAGCGAAGATCAGCGCTTTGATGCTTTGGCCAAATGCCAAGCGGCACTGGCCACCAGTGGCACCTCAAACCTTGAGCTGGCGATGATTGGCTTGCCTACGGTTGTGGGCTATAAAATGTCCGAAAATACATATAAAATTGCTTCAAAGCTGGTGGATGTGCCGTATATCAGCCCTGTGAACTGGGTGCTGGAAGAACGGGCGTTGCCAGAATTTATTCAGCATGAAGCAACGGTGGAAAACTTTAAAAAGTCCCTTGCACCCTTGTTGCGGGACACTAAGGAGCGGGAATTTTTAGCCCTAAGGTTATTGCACACAAGGCAAAAACTTTTGCTTAAAAACCAAACCCCATCACAGCGTGCGGCGGCCGCCGTGGCGCAGTTTATTTGTTAATGGTTTCAACTACCTCTAAAGGTTAGGTGCCTCATTTTTTGGCATGGTTCATGCTACTTATCTTTCAAATTTTGTTTTTCAAACTGGGAGAGAGAACATGAAAACAACCATTGCAACAAAGCAGACGCTACAAGAAGTTCAACTGGAGCGCCGCCCGACAGTGAAGGGACTGTTGGACGAAATTGCCAAATTGCGTGACACTTTACAACTGCAAGAAGCACGTATTGAAACCCTTAAAAAGCAAGCGATGGAGGACGTTTTAACCGGCCTGCCCAATCGCCGTGCCTTTGAAGAGGAGCTTAAAAAGTCCCTGTCTTACTATGAGCGTTACAACCGCAACGGCGCCTTGCTGTTGATTGATGTGGATGCCTTTAAAAGCATTAACGACACCTTAGGCCACATGGCGGGGGACGAGCTTTTAAAACACCTTGGCAAACAACTGCAAAAGCACACCCGCGCAACCGACTTTGTGGCACGCCTTGCAGGGGATGAATTCTGCGTACTGCTGCGTGAAGTCAGCCAAGAAGAGGCGATCCGTAAAGTAGAAGAGCTGGCCACCGCCATTGCCCTTGCGCCATTGCGCTATGACGGTAAAGACATTTGCTTAAGCATCAGCGTGGGCCATTGCATGTTTGGTGGCGCAAAATGTCAGCAAGAATTGTTTGACAAAGCCGACCGTGCCATGTATGCACATAAAAATGACCTAACGTTGATTGATAACTCTTGAAAAAGGGACAATCCATCATTACGTTAGTGTTTATAAAATTGTAGGAAATTAAAGATATGTTCAAAAGCCGCCAAAAAGACCGTAAGCGTAAAATGTTGACCAGTCTCAATGACTTTAGAAATTTTGACGAACAGGACCCCGCTTTTGTGCAAATGCTTATGTCGCAAGTGATGGAACTTGAAGTCAAAGTGCGCGATCAACAATCTTTAATTGAAACGTTGGAAAAAGATGCGATGACCGATGCGCTGACCAACCTTTCCAACCGCCGTGTGTTTGAAGAAGAGCTTAAAAAATCCCTCGCGTTTGTTCGCCGTTACAAAAGGCGCAGTGCCCTTATGTTTGTGGACATTGACGCTTTTAAAAGCATAAACGACCAGTTTGGCCACTTGGCAGGGGACCATGCGCTGAAATTGATTGCCGATATTTTAAAACAAAACACCCGGCCAACGGACATTGTCGCTCGCCTAGGTGGTGACGAATTTGCCATTATTTTAAACGAAGTGGATGGCCAGTATGACGTTGCAAACCGTGCCCGTGAGCTGGAAAGCTTGATTGCACGCACCCCCTTGGTTTTTGACCATAACAGCATTCACCTAACCGCAAGCATTGGCACCAAAAGCTTTGGCGCTGGCGACACTTATGAAAGTGTGGTGGACGGTGCGGACCATAAAATGTACGAAAACAAGCGCAACCACAACAGTTAAGCGGAAACCTAAACAACGCTTAGATTTTCCCTTGAAATTTAACTGTATACATCTTATATGTAAGGTGTTGTTTCACTTTTTCTTTTTTAAGGCTTGGTGCCTTTTAACCTTCTGGAGAAATCCTTATGTTTAAATTTGATAATTATATTGACGGTGCAAAACCGTGGGTTGTGGCCAGCTGGCTTTCAATTGCGGGGTTCTTTGTTTCTGCTGTTTATTTGTTAATAGTTTTAGTCAGTGCGGATTTTCCCACGGAAGCTGCATTTAATAACACTTTTCCTGCGCTGGTGTTATGTTACACCGCTGTCATTGTCTCTCTGGCGCTGAACATGGCCTTGAAAGGTTCTGGCGCTTACATGGAAAAGGGCAACAACAGTGACACCACATATAAATATGGTACGCGTGTCAGCGTATCTTTGATAAGTCCAATGCTCCCTCTCTCACTTATTATGGGAAATCCAGCGCAATGGGTTGGTTCGGAAATTTTGATGTATTCCATCTGCCTTTTGGGTTTGTTGGTTTATATTATTTTATATTTTGGTTTTACCCAGCGCCTTAAAAAGCAATTTAAAAAGGGGTGGGAACAAAGACGCCTGCAAGCGGAAAAAGACGACCTTGCTGATATTTTGGAAGAATTACGGTCGTATGACCCTCAAATATTAGGTGAAAATTTGGCGAAGCTTGCTGTGTTTGAAGCAAGTTTAGCAAAAATAACTTGTTATGAGGATGTGATGCGCAAAAAAATGGACCTCAATGCTCTACTGGTCACAGTTGAAACAATCGCCAACAGTGATGAGCAAATAGAACAGGTGTTTCAAGACCTTCTTGCTTAACTGAACGAAAAAAAGCCTGCTTAAAGCAGGCTTTTTTGTTTTTGCTGTCAAGTGTTTGAATATAATACTCCAACACTTATTGGTATATAATGCGGTCAAGCTGGCTCAGCTTGTTAGCGCAGTTCTTGATATTCTTCCGGTGTGTATTCGTTCACCTGAATCACATCCAACTTGGCTTTTTCCGCCGCTTTAATCAGCTTCAGGTCTTCATCGGTGATGATACCTTCTTTTTTGGCGGTTTTAGCCATATCCAACACAGCGCCTTTGGCCAGCTTGCCTTTGCGGCGTGCTTCCACAAGTTTGTGGCGGGCATCGGCCGCGGCCAATGTTTTGGCGTAAGCTGCTTCCAAGGCACCAAGGCCAGGAACTTTCGCTTTTGGCACATAAACACTGCTGCTGACAAGTTCACGCATTTCGGCGTTGTTGTTCAGCAAGTTCACCACAGCTTTGGACATTTTGTCGCTTGGTTTTTTGTAGCAAGCCCCCCATGGGAAACACAGGAACTTAACGGTTTTGCCAACAACTTTGCTGGGCATATTGTCGCACAGGTCCCGCAAGGCTTGTTCTGTGTTGTAAAGGGCATTGGCCATCACCCAGTTTAACAGTGGGCGTTCGTCCGGGTTGCGGCCACGGTCATGGAACTTTTTCAAGCTACTGGCGGCCAAAAACTGCCAAGCCAACGCATCGGCAAAGCGGCCCGACAAGCTTTCTCTAAACTTCAGGCTACCGCCCAAGGTAAGCAAGGCAACGTCTGTCATAAAAGCGAAGATAGAGCTAAAACGGGTCAGCGCTTTATAATGCTTTTGCTCTGGCCCAACCACAGGTGCGGCAATAAAACTGCCACAGGTTAAACCTTGAACAATGCTGCGCACCATGTTGCGGACAAAGTGGTTGATGTGACCAAATAGGTTGATATCAAACTTCTTGGTGTCCTTGGCGGAAATGGCCTCAATTTCATTTTGGACAAATGGGTGACAGCGAATGGCACCTTGACCAAAGATGATCATGGAACGGGTTAAAATGTTAGCGCCTTCCACCGTGATGCCGATGGGGATAGAGTAATAAGGACGGGCAAAGATGTTGCGGTCACCACGGCAAATGGCGGCACCACCAAAAATGTCCATCGCATCGTTGACCGAGTCGCGCATGCTTTCAGTAATGTAAGCCTTCGCCACGGCGGAAAGAACGGACGGGTTTTCCCCTTCGTCAATCGCCCCGCAGGTCACTTCACGGGCGGCATCAATCATGTAAGCGTTGGTGGCAATGCGCACCAACGGCTCTTGCACACCTTCAAAGCGCCAAATTGGCAGGCCAAACTGCTCACGCACGTGGGTGTAAGCGGTTGTGGCACGGGCAGAAAGTTTGGTTGCCGCCACTGATAGAGAGGGCAGGGAAATACCACGGCCAGCGGCCAAGCATTCCATCAACATGCGCCAGCCTTTGCCAACGCCACTTTCGCCACCAATCACATAGTCAATCGGTACAAAAACATTTTCCCCACGCACGGTCCCGTTCGGGAAAGGGATGCCCATGGGGTCGTGGCGGTTGCCAATTTCAAGGCCTTCCGTGTCCCTTGGGAGCAGGGCACAGGTAATGCCATATTCTTTTTTATCGCCCAGCAAACCTTCCGGGTCGGACAGTTTGAAAGCTAAACCAACCACAGAGGCCACAGGGGCAAGGGTAATGTAACGCTTATTAAAGGTGAGGTTGATGCCCAACACTTCTTTGCCTTTGAACTTGCCTTTGGTCACCACACCAAAGGATGTGCCGTTGGCAGCGTCACTGCCGGCGGTGGGTTCAGTTAGCGCAAAACAGGGAATTTCTTTACCTTCGGCCAAGCGTGGCAGGTAATGTTCCTTTTGTTCTTTAGTACCGTAGTGGGACAACAGTTCACCTGGCCCAAGCGAGTTTGGTACCATCACAATCACCGCAGCCGCAGGGCTTCGGCTTGAAATTTTCATAATAACAGCACTTTGTGCCGCCGCCGAAAAGCCAAGGCCACCATGTTCTTTGCCAATCAACATTCCGAAGAATTTTTTCTTCTTAATCATGTCCCATGCTTTTTTAGGCAAGTCACGGTTTTTGGAAATTTCTTCATCGTCAAGCAAGGCGCACAGGTCCTCCACAGGGCCGTCAAGGAAGGCTTGTTCTTCTTTGGTCAGCTGTTTAATGTCCTTTTTAAGGAAGTTTTGCCAGTTGGGCTTGCCAGAGAAAATGTCCCCATCAAAACTGACAGAACCTGCTTTAAGGGCAATTTCTTCCGTTTCGCCAAGGGTGGGCAGGGCGCTTTTCATCAATTTTAAAGCCGAAGCGGAAATCAACGGTCGGCGCAAGGAAGGAATGGCAAACAAACAGGCAAGGGCTGCAACCGCCACAATATAGGTGTTGAAGGCCACTTGATGTTCAATGCCGCTGTTGATCCAACCGCTTGCAATGATGATGGCGGCGGAAACCCAAGCAAGGAAACCTTTGCCGATGTATGCCAAGGCCAAAAATGCGACGATGGCAAAAACTATGTAAAGTGTCATTTTTATTGTTCTCCCTTATGTTTTAATTACGCAGCGGCTTGCCTTTGGTGAGCATGTAGTGAATGCGCGCTTGCGTCTTCTTGGTTTTGGAAAGCCATAAAATGCCTTCCAGTTCCAATTTTAGCATGTCCTCTTCGCTGAGAGGCTCATCCGTTATATCCTTATGGCCACCGGTAAGAATATGTGCCAGTTTGCCCGCAATGGTTACGTCATGCGGGGTGGCTACACCTTTAAGCGCAAAGTCGTGCACACCCAGTTTAAGGGCGGTGGCACCTGCTGCGCCGGCCGCTTTGTAGGTAAACGGTTCAGGCTTTTTAAAGTCCTTCACCATGGCAAGGGCATGTTGTTTGGCGGTGTAAAGCACACGGTCCCGGTTCATGACAATGCCGTCATTTTGTTGCAGGATGTTAATATCCCGCGCTTCTTTAGCCGATGTGGCTACTTGCGCTGTGGCAATGGCTTCAAAGGCCTTTAATGGGCCAGCCATAGGGCCTTTGTTGGTTTGTTTAGGATGGTTTGCCGCACGGCCGACCAATTCCTTACAGCCACCCCAAGCGGGGACAAGGCCAACGCCGGCTTCCACCAAGCCTGTGTAAGTTTCGGCGTGAGCCTGCAACGCATGGCAATGCAACAGCACTTCACAACCGCCGCCAAGCGCCATACCAGAAGGCGCACCGACGACTGGGAAGTTGGCATATTTCATTTTCATAAATGTTTTTTGACCACTGGCAATGAACCATTTTACAAAAGGCCAAAGCTTAATTTTGGTGGCCATGGTCACAAGGCCAAGGTTGGCACCGACGCAGAAGTTTTGCCCTTCATTGTAGATGACAAGCGCTTTGTAGTTGCTGTTGTTTTCAATCAGGTCAATAGACTTGTTGATCACTTTCATAATCAACGGGTCCATGGCGTTCATTTTAGAATTGAATTCTAAGCACAGCACACCGTCGCCAATGTCCCAAAGGTTGGCACCTAAATTGGCACCGACAAATGGAATGCGGAAGTTTTTGGCATAAACAGGCTTGCTTCTGCGCTTGATATCTTCCAGCAGTAAAACACCTTCTGGGCGCACAACATCTTCATATTGCCCTGCAAGGTTTAAGAACTGTAATTGCCCTTTTTGGGTGCGGTAAAGTTTTTCCACCCCAGAAATTTGCAAGAATTTGGGCACAGCGTGGCCTGTGGCTTTCAGTTTGGCAACAAAGTGTTTGAGGCCAATTTTATCAATCAGCTCAAAGGGGCCATATTTCCAGTTGTAGCCAAGGCGCATGGCACGGTCAATCAGTTCAATGTCGCCGGCAATTTCACCCACTAACGAGGCGGCGTAACACAAGGTGTTGGCCAGCACGTCCCAAGCGTATTTCCCTTCTTTTGAGTCATGGTCAACCAGCGCTTTAAGGCCACCTTTTTTGCTGGCTTCAGCGGCTTCCACCTTCGGGCGGTTGGCTTTGCTGTATTCCCCTGTTTTGAGGGAAATGGCTTCCTTCACTTTTTTACCGCCTTCAGTGTTCAAACGGTAAAAACCACCTTTGCCTTTGCGGCCGGTGTAACCGTCTTCAATCATTTTAAACAACAAATCAGGGGCGTCACCCAATTGGATGAAGGGGTCCTTGTCCGGCAGGGACTTTTTGAAACTGTCAAAAATGTGGGGCATCAGGTCCAGCCCGACCAAGTCCACCAAGCCAAAAACACCTGTTTTAGGTACACCTGTGGGGCGACCCAGCACTGCATCGGCAGATTCAATGTCCACCTCATGCTTAATGGCTTTGGTGACCGCTGCGTGAATCCAAAATGTGCCTATACGGTTGGCAATAAAGCCAGGGGTGTCGTTGCAGTCCACCAAGCTTTTACCCATTTTATGGTCAATAAACTGTGTGACCTTTTCAAGGTTTTCGGGCTTTACATCTTCACTTTTAACAATTTCCATCAAACGCATGTAGCGTGGTGGGTTGAAAAAGTGGGTGATGAAAAAGTTTTCCTTAAAGGACTTTGAAGCCCCTTCGGTTAACATTTCTAAAGGTAAAGTGGAGGTATTGGAAGACACCACAGCTGTTTTTTTGCGGTGTTTGTCAATTTTTTTGTAGAGGTCTTTTTTAATGTCCAAGTTTTCAATGACCGCTTCAATAATCCAGTCACAGTCTTTCAGCTCTTTTAAATCGTCCTCAATGTTGCCGATGGACATATAGTTGGCATTGGCCTTGTGCATAAAGGCCGCTGGTTTGGACTTTTTAAGCTTTGCCAACGCTTCTTTGGCAACAATATTACGGTCTTTTGCATCTTTGGGGACAATGTCCAGCAGTAAAACCTCGGTTTCGGCATTGGCAACCTGTGCGGCAATGCCAGCACCCATCACCCCTGCGCCGATTACAGCAACTTTTTTAATATCTGACATTAGATCGCCTCCAATACGGTTGCAATGCCTTGCCCACCTCCAATACATTGGGTGGCCAAAGCGTACTTGCCGCCTTCACGTTGCAACAATTGCGCGGCCTTACCGGTGATGCGGGCACCGGTGGTGCCAAGGGGGTGACCCAGCGCAATGGCGCCGCCATCAATGTTGACTTTGGCAATGTCCAGCCCAAGGTCACGGATAACCGCTAGGGACTGTGAGGCGAAGGCTTCGTTGAGCTCAATCACGTCCAAGTCGTCGACGGTGATACCTGCACGTTCAAGGGCTTTTTTCGCCGCAGGAACAGGGCCAATGCCCATAATTTCTGGAGCACAACCTGCCACAGCGATGGATTTGATGCGTGCCAACGGTTTCAAGTTGTTTTCTTTAGCAAATTCTTCGGTGCAGATCAGCACAGCGCAGACACCGTCGGTCAGCGGTGAGGATGTACCCGCGGTGACAGAACCACCTTCTTTAAAGGCCGGCTTTAGGCCAGACAAACCTTCTGCCGTGGTTTCTGGGCGGATGCATTCATCTTTTGAAATGGTGTTTTTACCGTCCTTGATGGGGACAATTTCATCATCAAAATGGCCAGACTCTTGCGCCTTGGCCGCTTTTTGGTGGCTTAAAGTTGCAAACTCGTCCATTTCCTCACGGCTGATTTTATATTTATCGACCACGTTTTCGGCGGTTTCGCCCATGCCGATGTAGGCTTCGGGCATTTTTTCATACAAACCGGGGTGGGGCAGTGGGTTAAACCCTGTCATCGGTGTGCGGGACATGTTTTCCATCCCTGCGCAGATATACGCTTCGCCAGCACCCATTTGGATCATCCCCGCCGCGTTGTGAATGGCCTGCATGGAAGACCCACAAAAGCGGTTTAAGGTGTAAGCGGCGGTGCTTTGTGGCAAGCCCGCTAAAAAGCCCACAAGTTTGGCCACGTTAAAGCCTTGCTCACCTTCGGGGAAGGCACAACCCATAATCAGGTCTTCAATTTTTTCGGGCTTGACTTTGGTTTGTTTTAACAAAGCCTTCACAACTTGGGCAGCCATTTCATCGGCACGCACTTTTTTAAGCGAGCCTTTGTGCGCTGGTGTTAATGGGCTTCTAAGGTAAGCAGCAATGACAATGTTTTTCATTATGAGTTTTTCCTTTTTTCTTTTTCTTCAGCAATCAGTTCTTTTTTAGAAAGTTTACCGATGAGTGTTTTGGGGAGCTCGTCCCTAAATTCGATGGCCGCAGGTTTTTCAATTGGGTTCAGGTGCGACTTCACAAATTTAAGAAGCTCTTTTTCTGTAATATGGGCATCCTTCTTCAGTTTTACAAATGCTTTTGGTACTTCGCCTTTGCTATCATCAGGGATAGCAATGACAATCACTTCCTCCACATGGTCGTTTTTATAGAACGCTTCTTCAATAACTCGAGGATAAACATTGTAACCCGAAGTGATGATAATTTCCTTCAAGCGGTCGGTTAAGAAGATGTAGCCATCTTCATCCATGTAGCCTACGTCACCTGTTTTAAGCCATTCACCGTTGATAAGGGTTTCTTTGGTGGCTTCTTCCTTGCCCCAGTAACCGCTCATCACCTGTGGGCCTTTGATGAAAACTTCACCACGTTCGCCGTTTTTAACGCATTTCTCGTTGTTTTCAAGGTCGCGAATTTCAACCACGGTGCCGGGAAGGGGAATACCAATGGAATTGGGCTTGCCACCGTCGTGCGGTGGGTTGCATGTTGCCACAGGAGAACATTCGGAAAGGCCGTAGCCTTCCACCAGTTTACAGCCCGTGCGGTTTACAAAAGTATCGCGCACTTTTTCCGGCAGGGTTGCACCACCAGAGATGCAATATTTTAGAGAGCTTAAGTTGTAATTTAAAATATCTGGGTGGTTGTTGATGGCGTTGAAAATGGTTGGCACGCCTGGGAAAATGGTTGGTTTATTTTTATGGATGGCTTTTAAGGTGTCGTCCAAGTTAAAACGTGGGAACATCACAATTTTAGAGGCCGTTCTAAGCGCTAGGTTCATCACCGCAGTCATCGCAAAAACATGGAAAAATGGAATAACCGCCAAAAATGTTTCTCCTTCTTCGTCAACATCTCCCAGCCATGAACAAACTTGCACGGCGTTGCTGTAAACATTTTCGTGGGTTAACATCGCCCCTTTAGGCACGCCTGTGGTGCCACCGGTGTATTGAAGGAGTGCAACGTCATTGCTGGGGGAAATGTCCACCTCTTGGGGTTTGCCATCGTTGGAAATGAGGTTGCAGAACAAAATGTTGTTGGCATCTTCTTCAATATTCGCCAGCTCTTTACCTTTAAACAGCTTAAACAAAATGCTTTTAATGGTGGAAAGGGCACCGGGTAGGGAACAAACCACAATTTTTGAAAGAGCGGTATGCTCTAACGATTCTTTCACCTTGTCGTAAATGGCGGCCACGTCCAGTGTGAACATCAGCCTAATTTTACTGTCGTTGATTTGGTATTCCAACTCTTCTTGGGTGTAAAGTGGGTTGAAATTCACCACAGTGCAGCCAGCTTTCAGTGCACCAAAGTAGGCCGCAATATAATAAGGACAGTTTGGCAGGCACAGACCAATGCTGTCACCATGTTTAAGGCCCATGTCTTGCAGACCCTTAGCCACTTGATTGGCCATTTTCATGATATCGCTGTAGGAATATTCCCGCCCCAAAAAGTCTGCGCAGATACGGTCTGGATGATTGGTTGCCGAGTCCTCAAGGAGGTGGTGCACAGGCTTAGAGCGTGCGCTAAAAGCCCAGTTCATATCATCAGGGTAGGACTTTTCCCACGGGTGCGGTTTCATATTCTTACGAGCGTTTGTCATGATGCATCCTTATTTTTAGTTGATCTTTTCGCATCTTTTATAAATTCTATCAAAAGTTTATGGGTTTCGCCAACGTTGTCGTAAATTATGCCGTGACGGTCGGTCTTTATCATATGTAAGACCTTTTCTTTGGACGAAAGTGAGTCATAAATAATGTTTGCAGCCTTGGGGTTAACCACAGGGTCATCTGTTGCTTGTAAAATGGTGACAGGGCAGGTGATGTACTTCAATTTCTTTTTCACCAATTGCACCAAATAACGCAGTTCGTTGAGCGCTGAAACAGGCATGCTGGCGTAATTTGTTTTAGGATAGTCCGACTTGTTGGGCTTAAACGGCACCAAACTTTCCAGTTTTGGCATTACACTAAATAATTTATTTATCATATGAAGAAATGGCACCAAGTGGATCATTTTGTCTTTGAGCACCAGGGGCGCACAAACCGTGGCAACCCCTGCTAATTTTTGAGGGTTGGTGGAGGCATGTTTCAGTGCCAAAGCTCCACCGCCACTAAAACCGATGATGTAAATTTCGTCACAAAATGCGCTGAGAATTTTATAATTCCGGCGCACCGAACCGATCCAATTTTCATGGGTGCGGTTTTCAAGGTCCCACGGGCTGGTACCATGACCGCTGACCCGCATTCCAAGCACGGCGTGACCTTCTTTGTGGAGTTTAAGCCCCAGCTCGCTCAGTTCGGGCGGGGACGACAAGAAACCGTGGATTAAAAGCACACCTTTTTGAGCCTTTTTCTTTTGTGGCATCAAGTAAGGGTCGGTGCTTTCGGTGACTGTTTCATGCTTGTTGATTTCTTCATAGCGGGCTTTGCCGTACAGTTCCTTGTTGTAGGCCACGGCGCGAATTTCATCATCAAACATGTAGCTGGCAATGTCCTGCTCGGTGAGGTTTTTGCTGTTTTTAATGACATCGAGGACGGTTTTTTTAACGCCTTTAACCGGTGCCACTTCATTGACCCTGACCATGATGGGGTTTTCCATCCGAATGAGGTTGGAGTCTCCCGTTTCAAGCACTTTGTCTTGGAAGTAGTAATTTTTGTCATCTTCTTTGATAAGGCCTGCCAGCTTGTTGGTGCGCAAGTTGCGTTTGAGCAAAAAGCTTTTGCCACGATACAGGTTTTTATAGTCCCTTGGTCTAAAGAAACTGCTGTGCAGGTGAATGTTCGGGTCGGCTTGCAGTTTTTTGAAAACAACGTAAACCAGTTTATGAAATTCATCTTTTGACAGGCTGAACACTTCTTGCTTCATCAATTCGGTGATGAGCATGGCGGTGATGTGCGCCAAATTAACCGTCACCCCAGCATAAAGGCGGGACATATATTCATCGCGAATGCGGTCCGTTTCCTTGGCGATAAACTGTGCCAGCAAACGTTCGGACCATGTGTCCGCTTTATGGCGCAGGCTAAACAGCTCGTCTAAGGAGTCCACCGTTAAAAAGTACTTTTTAAGGAGCATACGTTCCCACCAGTGCCACGTTTTGTGAATTTCCATCGGTTCACCAAAGCGGACATCCATGTCCGTATCTTTCAGCAGAATGTTGCCTTCGATGATAATTTCTTCCAAGGCTGCTTGTGGCAATTTTTTAACAAAAAATTCGGCCAGCTTGGTGGCAAAGTTATCGCCAATGCGAATGGGGTAAAAAGTAATGGTCCCCGGCACCACGTTGGTGGGTTTGTTGGCGGCTTTTAACAGGTCCTCCACGGTTTCTAATTTGAGGGACTGGCGCCAACGGTCTAAGCGTTCATGGTCACCGTCCTCGTGCAGGTCCTTAATACGTCTTTTAAACAGGTCGAGGGTTAGGGCTAAAATGGCAGCACCACGGTGATGCTTGCGGAAAGCCATGGCTGTTTTTGAAAAAATACCAAATTCACCACGGTCGTCCATAACCCGGCGGTCTTTGATCATCCCCCCTTCAGGGAAGATAACAACTTTGCGGCCACGCAAAATTTCCGCTGCGAGGAACGGCAGTAGACCCGGCAAGTTGTTGGGCACAGCACCGCCACCACGGATAAACTTAGAAAATTTTTCACCGGCTGTAAAAAGTTCCTTATCGGCGATGGTGCGGGTAAACAGCCCTGCACGTTTATAAAAAATATAAGGGGGAATGCCGGTTTCAAAGCGTGCAAAATGATTGAAGAGGAAGATTTGACCATCTTCCAATGTGGAGTCTTCTATGTGAACATTAAGGTTCAGTCCAAAGTTTTCTTCGACACGGCCAAAATTTTTAAGGCACCAGTCATAAACTTCTTTGTCTATGGCGTAATGCTCATTTAAGTTAAGTTCTTTTTTTTCTTTGCTCATTTTGCTTTTTTGCTTTTGTAGCTTTTATTTTTCTTATTGCTTATGGAAACGGGCATTAGCAAATTTTTTTATGATTATAAACTATTTGATGTGTGTTTGTGCAATTCTTTTTTCAAAGCACAAAAAAAGCCCCCATGTTGCTGGGGGTTTGAGGTCGGTGGGGTTGTGTGGTTACCACGGCTTAACGTGAAAAACACGGCGCAACAGTGCGGTGAAACCACGGGCATAACCTTTGGCATGCACTTGTTTAAACGCTTTTTTAACGGTGTCCAGTTGGTGCTGAAAACGACAGTCTTCTGGATATTGAAACATATCATCCATAAAATCGTCGTAGTTCACGGTCCAAATGTTTTTGATTTTGCCTTTTGGTTGTATCTCACGCATTTGTTTTTCGCTGAGGACAACAATCCGCTCGAACGCAACACGCTTGATGGGGAAACTGCCATAAGGCGTGTTTAACGGTTTTTCCATTGCTTCCGCTGGATATTCCGTGTGTGTGAATTGAGTGGTGTAAAGGCAATCTTTCACATCGATTGACAGCATGGTTTTAAGATGTGTATCTGCCAGCTCTTTAAAAGAGCAAAGGTTATCCACAATGCCACCGTTAAAACCGCCAATTAAGCAAAAGTTGCCCGTTTCGGGGATGGTCTTTTCAGGGGAGTGGATGTCTTTTAAAACGCCCAAAACCAGTTCGCCCGTGGGGGTAAAAACAATGTTGGTGGCACTAAAAGCCAGCCATGTTTGTACCATTGCCGCTGTGTGGATAGGGTCTTTCTCTATGATATTGCGAATTTTTTCGCGCACTGAGGGGATGCCGCCGCATTCTACGCCCATAGTATTTCTCCTGTAAAAAAAAGGAAGTGAAAAGAAAAAGTGTTACATTTGTTTGTTACGCAAAAGGTTATAAGTGTCTAGCCACAAAAAAACAAGGGGCTAGCCCTTGTTTTTTTAAAATGTATAGTGTTACTTAAAGCGGACCTGAATAAGGTTTGCTTTGGTGGCACCTTCAACTTCTTCAATGGTTACAGCTTTTTTAAGTTGTTTTTGCAAAATATCACGCAGAACAATCAACCGTTCAATGTTCACCGCACGGTCTTCTTCAGGCATTTGCACAAAAAAGTTGGTCACATTTTGTTGCTTGGCTGTTTTTAAAAGGGCACGCAGGCCCTTTGCGTCCTCTGTGGCAACCCAGCGGTTTTGCTTTTTGTAAACAAGGTCAAAGCTGTCCTTTGCGGTGGCAACCCCTGTCAAAGTCAAGGTTAACAAGCAAAACAGAATCAAGCGTTTCATGGTTAAGGCTCCTTGTTATTCGGTTACATATGCACTGCCAAGGGCAAATTTAATGCTTGGCTCGTTGATGTCAATGTTGGCTTGGTTGCGCTTGTGAGCCATGTACTGGGCAAACAAGTCTTCCTGCCATGCTTTGGAAACTTGGTTTTGGTAAAGTTCCAGCTGTGTTGCATCGGGTGCTTGGTTTTCAATGGCAACCACTTCCACCAAGGCTTGACCGTCTGGCGTGTCCACAACGGTGCTCATCACTTCACCGGCTTTCATCGCAAACAACAATTTAATGTGTGATGCGTTGAGCCATTTTGGCGCACCTGCGGCATTGCGTTTGATGTTGGCGGTTTCAACCACAGCGTCTGTCAGGTTGTGGGCTGAGGCGACGGCGCTTAGGTTGTTTTTGTTCAAACGCTCAATCAGCAGTTTTTGTGCCTTTTCTTTGATGAGTTGCTGTTCCTTGGCGGTTTTAAGTTCTGCCAAAATTTGCTCTCTCGCTTCATCAATGGTCAATGTGCGCTCGGCGTTTAGCTTGTTCACTTCGGCGTACAAGGTGATGGTGTCCTGACCTTCCACCAAAATAGGGTCGGAGATTTGACCTTCATTTAAAGTGGTGACCACAGGCATCACATCGGCCGAGAATTTAACATCACTGCCAGCAGTTTGCTTCACACCTTGATAGCTGTGCAAGGCAAGGCCAAGCTCATCAGAAATTTGCTTTAAAGTGAAGCCAGCGGCAATTTTATCTTCCACTTGGTCTAAGGTTTCGTAGTACACATCTTCCGCTTTTTCGGCGTTTAGGTCGGCGATGATCTCGTCCTTCACTTCAGCAAAAGTTTGTGGTTTTTCTTCAGCAATGGCGGTGACTTGAATGATGTGGAAACCAAAAGGGGATTCCACAGGGTCACTAATCGCGCCAATGTCTTGGTTAAATGCAGCGTCGGAAAAGCTTTCCACCATGTCCGCATAGTTAAAGTAACCCAAGCTGCCACCTTTTTCTTTTGTGAAGGTGTCGGTGCTGTGTGCTTTGGCAAGGGTTGCAAAATCTGCTCCTTGATCCAGCTGGTTGATCAGGTCAATCGCTTCTTCTTCGGTTGCTACAAGAATGTGACGTGCCTCACGCTGTTCTTCACTGGTGAAGGCTTCAGGGTCTGCATCAAAAAGTTCTCTCGCTTCCGCTTCTGTGGTGTTGACCTTTTTCTTCAATTGGTCCGCACGCACCACAAGGGTTGCAAAGTCGCGTGTTTCTTCTGTTAAAAAGTGGTGTGCATTGGCTTGGTAGTAGCCTTTAATTTCCGCCGCGGTAATGGCAGGGCTTTCGTCAATGTGCGCATCGTTTAACATCAAAGCGCGAATGGTCATGTTGGCGAAGGTGTGCTTGAAGGACTCTTTCAAGTAATCTTCTGCCGTAAATTCTGTTTCAAACAAATCATAAAGGTTTTGCTTGATCATTTCTTCCATCATCAACTTTTCGTAGCCAGCGGGTTTGAAGCCGTAGTTTGAAACGCTCATGCGGTAAACGTCTTTGTTAAAGTTACCGTTTTCGTCATGAAAAGCGGGGTTGTTGATAATCTGGTCACGCAGGGCTTGTGGGGAAGCACGGAAGCCTAACTGTTTAGCCACATCCAATGAAAGTTTGGAGTTGATCACGCTGTTGACTGTGGCGTTGCCCAGCTTGATGGCGTTTAAAAATTCGTCGGAAAGTTTGCCGCCAAATTGGTCTTCAGCTTCACGTTTGCGGAAATTGAATTCGTTTTGCAGTTCGCTCACGGCCACTTTTTCGCCGTTCACTTCAATGGCGATAGACTTTGGCGTATTCACAAAATAGCTGTTGGCACCCCATGTTAAAAATGAGGCCGCTAAAAGCACCATAAACATCTGTGCGAACAATGTCTTTAAGTTTTTAAACATCTTTGAATCTTCCAGAATTTTTAAACTTTATTATTTATGCTGGTGCAGATAATGCCAATGTTTGCTAATATATGCAAGTGAACTTGTAAAGGTGATGCGAATTTCATCAAAAAAATAACAACGAAGGAGCTTAATCATGTCCCCCACATTGACTGTTGCAAACTGGAAGATGAATGGCAATCGCCGTTTTTGGTCGGAGTTAACGCAAAGCCTTAAGAGTGAAATACAATATATTGAAACTAATATGGTTTTGTGTGCACCTTCTGCTGCGTTTTATGATGTAAGTCGCGCCCTAGAAGGAGCAACCAACATGGCACTGGCTGCGCAGGACATTCACGCCGAAGATTCAGGTGCTCACACGGGGGACACCAGCGCTGAAATGGCCAAAGATTTTGGTGCAAAATTTACATTGGTTGGTCACAGTGAAAGACGTATGGAACACTTTGAAAAGGGCGATGTATTAAAAGCTAAATTTAAACAAGCATTGAACCATGACCTTCACCCCATTTTATGCTTTGGCGAATCGCTAGAAGATAAAAAAAATGATCAAACATTAACGGTGCTGGACGGACAGCTGAGCGAAGTTTTGGACGGTGTTGAAGTGTTAGATGGCGATGCCTTTTCACTGGCGTATGAGCCTGTGTGGGCGATCAGCTCTTCTGCGGGGTCGTTGGGGCGTGAACCTTCTGAAGATGAGTTGACACAAGTGTTTGAATTTGTGCGCCAAAAAATGGTGGAAAAGTTCGGTGAAACGGTGGGCAATAGCATAAAATTGCTCTACGGTGGGTCAGTTAAGGCAGATAATGTTGCAAAAATTATTTCAAACCGTTATATTGCAGGCGTGTTGGTTGGCGGTGCCAGCTTGAAAGCTGAAAGTTTCCTTGCCATTGCAAGGGCTGTGGCCGCAAAACCAAACTGATATTTTAATAAAAGGATTGATAAAAACCCATGTTACTTGCAAACATTTTATTGTTTTTTAACATTACAGTCGCTGTGTTGTTGGTTATTTTAATTTTGTTACAGCGTGCATCTTCTGGCTTGGGTGCTTTGGGTGGCGGCGGTTCAGGTGCTGCATTCAGCGCAGCCAGCACAGGCAACGCACTTTCAAAAGCAACAACCATTTTAGCAGCACTGTTTTTGGGTTCATGCCTTTGGTTGGCTGTTGAAATGGGCGGTAAAGGTCGCGAAACCAGTGTGGTGGACACTTTAGCCGTGATGGATGAAGGCCTTGCGGTGGATAGCGCAGCTGAGGAAGCTGTGGCGCCAACAGTACCAGTTGAACTGCCATCAACCAAACAAGGAGCAAACGGTGCACAGTAATTTACACCTGCTTTAAAACGATAGGCCAGCCTCAACGGGGCTGGCCTTTTTCCTTTGAAGTTTGGCTTTTTTTAAACAAGATCTTAAAAATTAAAAATGATTAAAATGTAATAAAACGGGGTTTGTGAAATGTCTAAAAATGTTAAAAATTTAAAGAAAACAAACTATATCTTTGTCACCGGTGGGGTGGTTTCTTCATTGGGCAAGGGGTTAACAGGTGCGGCTTTGGCGGCGGTGCTTCAGGCCCGTGGCTTTAGCGTTGTGATGCAAAAGCTTGACCCTTACTTGAATGTGGACCCCGGCACCATGAGCCCATTACAGCATGGTGAAGTTTTTGTGACCGAAGACGGGGCAGAAACCGACCTTGACCTTGGCCACTATGAACGTTTTACAGGCAATGCCTGCACCAAGGACAGTAACTACACCACCGGCCGGATTTATATGGACATTTTAACTAAGGAACGCCGTGGCGATTATTTAGGCGCAACGGTGCAAGTGGTGCCCCATGTTACAGGTGCCATTTGTGATGCCATTCGCACCAATGAAGGCGTGGCGGACTTTGCCATTGTGGAAATTGGCGGAACGGTGGGGGACATTGAGTCTCCAGCGTTTTATGAATCTATCCGTCAATATGCTTACGAAGTAGGGCGTGACCGTTGCTTGTTTATGCACCTCACTTTGGTGCCTTACCTGAAAACAGCAGGCGAGGTGAAAACAAAGCCCACCCAACACAGTGTTCGAGAGCTGTTGAAGCTGGGTATTCAAGCCGATGTTTTGGTGTGCCGAAGTGACCGTGATATCCCCGAAAACGAACTTAAAAAAATTGCGATGTTTTGCAACGTGCCCGAAAACCATGTCATTGCCTGTAAGGACAGTGACAGCATTTACCGTGTGCCACTCAACCTGCATCAAGCAGGGTTGGACGCTGCGGTGATGGACCACTTTAACCTTGGTTCGCCGTTACCAAACTTGAGCGACTGGGACCAATGCGCCAACACTTATTTACAGCCAAAAGGGCAAGTATCCATTGCGGTGGTTGGTAAATACACCAGCTTGGGCGACGCTTATAAATCTCTCAACGAAGCGTTGATTCATGGCGGCATTGCCGAAAATGTGCGGGTGAATATCAAATTTGTAGATTCAGAAGCGCTTGAAGGTTACAGCGCGGATGAACTGAAAGAGACCTTTGCCGATGTGCAAGGCATATTGGTGCCTGGTGGCTTTGGCAACCGTGGCACAGAAGGTAAAATTAGAGCCATTCAATTTGCCCGTGAAAACAAAGTGCCATACTTTGGCATTTGCCTAGGGATGCAAATGGCTGTTGTGGAATTTGCCCGCAACGTGGCAGGCTTAAAAGATGCCGCATCCAGCGAATTTGGCGCAGTTGAAAACCCTGTTATTGGCTTGATGACTGAATGGCAAACCGAAGAAGGCTCTGCCAAGCGCAGTCAAAAGTCCGACCTTGGCGGCACCATGCGTTTAGGTGCTTACCCTTGCTTGCTGGCACAAGGCACAAAGGCGTATGACATTTACGGCCAGTCCCAAATCAGCGAACGTCACCGACACCGTTATGAATTTAATAACGGCTATAAAGAAAAACTGGAGCAAGCAGGCTTGGTGTTTAGCGGCACTTGCCCAGAAGGCAACTTGTGTGAAGTGGTGGAAATTCCTACCCACCCATGGTTTGTTGCAGCGCAGTTCCACCCAGAGTTTAAGTCCCAACCACGTAGGCCGCACCCTCTTTTTGCATCCTTCGTGCACGCGGCGAAAGCGCACAACCAACAAAATAAAACTGTGGACGCTGCTTAGGCTTTAGGATTTTGAGGTTTGCATATAAAAAGCCCTCTAGTTTGGGGGCTTTTATCTTGAAATTTGGGAGAGTGCACCTTACATTATAGATAGATTTTTACCCATCCATTCCTTTTTAACATTTGAACTTTAGGGGTTTTGCCCTTTTAAGGACCTTAAATGACATCTCAAAACGCGCTCCTAGAGCGTAATCTTAAGCTGTTAATATGGCTTAAGGTGCTTTATTCATGCCTGTTTATGAACGGCATATTTCTGCTTTATTTTATGGACAATGGCCTAACAGACGTTGAATTTTTTCAGGCGTTTGGCTTTATGTCCCTTGCTATTGTGATCAGTGAAATACCAGTTAATTATTTAAGCGACCGCTGGAAACACAAATGGGGGCACTTTATGGGTGCTTGCATTCTGGTTTTGGCGCATGTTTGGCTGTTTTTAACTGAAGGCTTTTGGTTTGCAGCTGTGTTTTATGCCATGTTGGGTGTGGGGTTTTCCTTCATCCGTGGGTCATATGGTGCACTGCTTTATGACAGTTTGGCGGCTTTAGGTCGTATTGATCAGCACGAGTTTTATCAAAGTCGTATTGGGGCTTATAGTCGCAGTATTATGGGCATAACAGGTGTGTTATCAGGTTTTGTGTTTGTTTACGCCCCTCAGGGGATTGTTTTAATACAAATGATACCGCAAGTCATGCTGGCTGTGCTTACTTTGATGTTGGTGGAACCACCAAGGGTTAAAATTGAAGGTTCAGGCTTGCAATTAAACTTGCTTGGCCAGGCTTTTAAGCAAGCTTTTAACCATAAGGACCTGAAGTGGTTGGTGTTGATCATCTCCATTTTTGTGGCGGCACAAAGCAAGGCATTTTATGTTATTCAGCCTGTGATGTTGGAAATGAAATTTACCTTAAACGTCATTGAAAGTGCAGATGTTACACGCATTATCTTAATTGGGATAGTTTCAGCCTTTGCGCAATTTTCCATTGCGGCAGCCATGTACAACACCAAATCATTAAAAAATATACTCTCCGATAAAGGGGTTGTGGTTTTATGCTGTGTTTTAGCGTCCATGGGTTACTTGCTGTGTGGATTCTTTCACGGCATGTGGCAAGGTTTGTTTTTTATTATGGCGGTCTTTTTGGCATCTGGTTTTGCGCAAGTGGTCACCAATGTGATGATTCATGAACGTATCAGCTCGGAAATACGTGCCACGGTCACGGCCATGCGCAGCATGGTTGTGGGGCTTGTGTTTTTTGTGGTGAATGCTGTGTTTGCATGGTCGATTGACATATGGAGCTTTGCAGCGGCCTTGTTTGTAACAGGGTCTATTGTGCTTATGGTCAGTTTTGGGTGTATGCGCTTTATTCGGTTTCAGCAAACAAAGGTTTCAAAAGTCACTGTATTATCTTAAACGTCGATTAAAAAACCCTCCTGTGAGGGTTTTTTTTATGCTTTATTTTTGTTGGCCCCCATAAGAGATCATAAACATATACACCTGCTTTGCGAAGTGGGACTGACTTTTTCTAAAAAATGACTCTAAGGAGAGTTTTATGTACGGCAAATCTTTGTCTTATTTGATGTTGGTTGTTGGTTCGATTGTGCTTTTTTGCGCTGCTTGCTTTGCTGGGAAAGTTCCTGGCATGGAAAATTATAGCGTTTATAGCCAAAACCCTGTTGAGGTGTTAGGTATCTCTATACTTAGTGCTGTCATGATTTTTGGCGGGATCTGGGGTATCCAGCGTAAACATCACTGTTAGCGAAAATAAAAAAGGAGGCTTTGAGCCTCCTTTTTTTATCGAGTCTTTCTAAGCCAGTAAGTTTTGAATGTTATCAGCCATCTTTTCCTTCACTCGGTTGGGGATGGGGTAAACCACACCTTCGCCTGTGGCGACTTTGTTGCCTTGGCTGTCAAAACTTTCGGTTAAAATGGTGGCACTGCGCTTGTCCTTTGCGGTCACGGTGGCCACAGCGGTGTAGGGCTGGTTTAACTTAACAGGCGCCAAAAATTCAATGCTTTGTTTGGCCCAAACGGTGCCAAGGCCTGGCATATCCATCCCAAAAATGCCGCTAAACTGCGCAACTGTAATGCATCCATGGGCAATCCGTTCACGGAAGCGGGTGGACTTGGCATAGTCTTCGTTAAAGTGGGCGGGGTTATAGTCGCCCGAAACGGTGGCAAAAGCCTTCAACATTTCCTCGGTGACGGTGTAGTCTTTGGTATGGGTTTGGCCGACTTCTAAGTCATCAATGGTTAGGCAATTGCTTGGCTTGAGGGACATTTTAAATTTCCTTTGTTTTTTTCTGTGTTTAGTCGTGGTGGTGGTTGCAGTTATCATTATCTTCACTTTCCAGCTGAAGGACACAATGCTCAAAGCGGTACTTCTTGTGGAGCATTCTCTCCGCTTCTAGGCGGCAGGCGTTCCAGTGCTGAGCGTCAATGCACTTGTGGCTCATCACCAAGTGGGCAGAAAGTTCAAGAGTAGCGCTGTCCTTACGGCGAATCACCAAATGGTGAACATCTTTGACATGCTTAATTTTATGCAGGTCTTTTAAAATGTCGCTCTGTTTGATGTGGTCGGGGGTGCCATCTAGCAGTAAAATAACAGCATGGCGCATAATACGCACAGCGTTATAAAGAATGAGCAGGCCAATTAAACCCGCAACAATCAGGTCCGCCTCGTGAAAGTGCGTAAAATGGACAATCACGCCAACTGCCAACGCGCTTAGCGTAGCCACCACATCAAAGAAAATATGGAAAAATGCAGCGTTGACGCATAAATTATCGTCCTTGCCTTGGTAAAGAACCCAAACAGATAAAGCGTGGATGGATAAACCAATCAGCGCGACTAAACCTGTCATCGACGCGTCAATTTCATGTTCGTGGTGGGCATGCTCTTCAAAAAATCCAAACGCTTGAGAAAGTACCCAAAGTGCCACCACCAATAACAGCAAGCCGTTTGTGTAACCGCCAATGGCTTCCATTTTGTTGTAACCAGAGCTGAATTTTTCGGTAGGTGCCTTCATGGCAAAGCTGGTGGCGATGATGCCAATAATCAACGTGCCGTTGTGGAGCATCATGTGGCCTGCGTTGGCAAGCAGGGACAAGCTGCCCGAAAAAACACTGCCCAGTGCCACAATTACAAGGTAAGCACAGCCTAAAAATAAAGCAATTAACAGACGTTTGCGTGAAGCGCCGTGTTTGGTAATGGTTTGTTGCATTGAAATTTCTTCTAATTTTGGGGTTGCGGTTTAAAGCGTTTTTCGGCCACTTTGTTAGCGGCCTCACTGGGGAGAATATTTTCTTTTTCCGCCAGTGTAAAGATCTCCATCAAAGTTTTTGCAATTTTTTGGGTGGCTTGCCTTGCTTTTTGCTTGTTGTAACCTTCTTTGCTTTGTTCTACAAACACATTGATGATGCCACCGGCGTTTACCAAATAATCCGGTGCGTATAAAATGCCACGGGCGTGCAGGCGCTTGGCGTCCTCTTTTTCGTCCAGCAGTTGGTTGTTGGCGGCACCAGCCACAGCTTTGCAATTCAGCTTACCTATGGTGTCTTTGTTTAAAATGCCACCCATGGCGCAAGGGGCAAACAGGTCGCACGGTGTTTGGTGGATATTTTCAGGGTCGACAATGGCAACTTTTGGGTTGTCCTTTAAAGTTTCCAGCGTTTTTTGGTTTTTATCCGCCACAGTTACCTTACAACCCTTTTCAATCAACATGTTTAAAAGGTGTTGCCCTACATGACCAAGGCCTTGAATAGCCACGTGCGCTTGATTTAGGGGAATGTTTAACTTTTGCTCCAGCGTGGCTTCAATGGCTACAAAAACCCCCAGCGCTGTGATGGGGGAAGGGTCACCACCTTTGTTGTTTAGCCCCATAACGTAGGGGGTGGCTTCGTGGATAATTTCCATATCTTCTGGTGAGGTGTTAACGTCTTCTGCGCAGTTGTAACTACCACCAAAGGAATCCACAAATTGGCCAAAGGCTTTTAAAAGTTCGGGCGTTTTGTCTTCAGGTTTGGCGATGATGACAGATTTTCCACCGCCAAAATCAATCCCCGCAAGGGAGGATTTGTAGGTCATCCCGCGGGAAAGTCTCAGAACGTCTTCTAAGGCTTCATCTTCGTTATTGTAAGGGTAAAGCCTTGTGCCACCTACGGCTGGGCCAAGGTTGGTGTTGTGAACTGAAATAATGGCTTTCAGGCCAGATGCCTCGTCGTTTGCCACAACCACTTTTTGATAACCGTCTACCTGAATTTCACGCAACTTCATAAGGGGGTGACCTTTCGTTGTTATTATCGTTGTTAGGTATATTATGTGAATTATAAAGTAAACTTGCAAATATCGCCAAAAAAAAGACACCAAATAAATTTGATGTCTAAAATGTTGGCGTGATCATTCAATTGAAAATAAAATGAGCAGGTTGCCTTGTTTTTTGTTTTTATGGGCGTAATGGTTTAGCCAAATAGGTAACTGGCGGTCCATAAAATAAGTGCAATACCAATTAAATATGGTGAAAGAATTGCAAGCATTTTAAAACTCCTTTTCAGGTTATACGCTTTAATAAAAAAGCCTTCTACCCCTTTATTATGGGGCAGAAGGTCTTAAATTTCAAGCAAAATACACAACTCTCAAAGGTTATGCGTTAAGCCCTTGATTTGTAGTTGTTGTTGCAATTGCTGCCATGTCAACCGTTTGGTCTGTTGTTTCAACTTGGTTGAAAAGGGACATGATTTGACGCATTGTTTTTTCCGCAGCGTCGGCTTTTTGGCGTTTGAATGCACCCAAAAGGTAGGTGAATTCTTGTTTGATTTGTTCCATAGACTTGTCGTCGTTCAACCACAGTGGTGCTGTGGTCATGCCACGTTCAACCGCTGTGATGGCTTTTTCAAGGGCAGGGCTGGCTGCCACTTGGCGAATGGCAGTGATGATGCCTTCAGCATATGTTACAAATTCGGTTGTTGTGGTGGTTAGCAAACCAGAAATGGAAGTTTCTAGGTCAAGCATTGTTTCAATACCTGCACGCTCCACGGCTGTGCGTGTTGCAAGGGAGATCAGCTGGCTGTAAATCATTTGAGAGTCTTGCTGTTCGTTTTCGCTAAAGGTACGAACAAATGCCCCACGGTGTGGAACCATTTCGATCAAACCGTCCGCAGCAAGGGCGCACAACGCTTCACGGATAGGTGTACGAGATACGTTAAACTCTTTAGAAAGTTTAAGTTCGCTGAGGTGAGCACCGCCAGCAAGGTCGCCGCTTACAATGCGGTTGCGCAAGGACTCGCGCACTTGTTCGTCTAGGTTCGAAACTGTTTTAGCCATTTTAATTCCCTTTGTTCAATAATATATATTATTTGTTTTTTGTATATTCCCCAATTATTTAGCTTGGGGTTTGAAATTTACTGGGATTGTATACTTACACTGCGATGGGTGCAAGTTCTTTTTTAACTTTTTGTTTAAACGCAAGGCACAAAAAAAGCTCCTTGCTGTTGTTATATCAAACGCCCGCAAGGAGCTTTCGTTAACAAGGGTCAAGGTTTTAATACAACTTAAGACTGCTTTGCCGTATTGGCCATAAAGTCTTTGAGGTGCGCGTCGTTTTCATTCATTTTTTGAAGAGTACCTTCAATGTCAATGATGAAACCTTGGCGGATACCGTGGTACTTAACAGGGTCTCCCAATCTTTTAATATCAAAATGTTCATTTTCTAAGCGTGCAATAAAGCGACTTTCGGTTATACCAACTAAATAGGGTCGGTTTAACTCTTTTGCCTTTGCAAAGCATTGACGCATGATGGCTGGGGAAATTAAATAAGCAAGCTTTTTAATTTGGCGTGCTTGGTTGCGATACTTTTCGCCTTTGCGTGAAAGGGTGCGTATCACTTTCCTCAGTTTTTGTTGGTCGCAGCAAAAACGACTTAACTCTAAACATTCATCAGGGTGGGGCAGCAGCTGATGGTCGATATAGTCATAAACAGGCATATCGTCCTTCAACAGTCTGGCGGTAGCCAATGATGAACCATTGCTCAAGGTGATCAGTGTGTGAAAAGCTTGGGCATCCAAAGCATCTCGCTCTACTTTTTCCTTGTTAGGTGGTTCAAATTGTTGTTGTTTAACATACACATTGTAACGTAGCTTGTTGCATTTGCGTATGTCTCTTGGTGTAACAGCAAACTTTTCACTGAAAAAATCAGCGAAATTCGGGCTGGTCATAAGATTCTCCTGCACTCTCGGTGCGGTTAAAACGTGAAAGGTAAGTGTCCTAATATTAGTTGTAATTGTCTGATGTAGGAATTACAAGCCTGTCTTGCATTTTTTGTTGAGATGTATAAAATGAGAAAAAATTCAATAAAAAGTGAGTGTGATGAACGGGAAATACACGGCAATTGGCTTGATGAGTGGCACATCTTTAGATGGGGTGGACGCTGTTTTATTGGAAACAGATGGCGAAAAGCACATGGTGCATAAAAAGTCCTATTACAAAGCCTATACGCCAGAGTTTCGTGCTCAAATGCAGCGTTTGGCTAAAGAAGACTTACCACTGCTGGACATGCTACGCTTGGAACAAAAGCTAACCCATGAACATGCCGAAGCCGTGAAAGGCCTTTTAAATGAAGCCTTTTTAACCGCTAAGGATGTGGACGTGATTGGTTTTCACGGTCAAACCATCCGTCACTTGCCTGATGAAGGTTTAACACTGCAAATTGGCAATGCGTCATTGCTGGCGGAAGAAACGGGCATCCCCGTTGTTTCTGATTTTCGGAAAAGGGACATGGCCGTTAAAGGTGAGGGCGCGCCTCTTGCGCCGCTTTATCACCAAGCTTTGTTCAGCGGAGAGGAGCTCCCAACTGCCATTTTAAACATTGGTGGCGTGGCCAACCTAACGTGGATTGGCGCCAATGATGAACTGATTGCCGGCGATACTGGCCCTGGTATGGGCTTAATTGACGCCTTGGTGAAAGAGCGCAGTGATGGCATGCAACTGTTTGATGAGGACGGCGAGCATGCCGAATCGGGCATTGTGGATGTGCCAAAGGTGAACCAAGCTCTTGGGTTGCCATTTTTTGATAGGCCGTTTCCCAAATCGGCCGACCGTTATGACTTTGACAGCATTGATGTGAGCGGCCTTTCGATGCAGGACGCTTGCCGTACTTTGGTGGAAATTACGGCCAGAACCATTGTTAAAAGCTTGGAAGATTTGCCACAATTTCCAACCCGTTTGTGGTTGACGGGTGGTGGCGCACAGCACCCTGTGTTACGTGAACGTTTGGTTGACTTGTGTGCGGAGAAGAAAGTAGATGTTTTTGACGTTGAAGAACTTTCCCTCAATGGTAACTTCCTTGAAGCGGAATGTTTTGCATGGTTTGCGGTGCGTAGGTTGTTGAATAAGCCCACTTCATTGCCTTCAACCACGGGCTGTGTTAAGGCGGTTTGTGGCGGGTTGTTAACCGCTTAAACCTAAAAAAACTTGAATTTCAATTAAAAGAGTTTATAACAAGGGTATGGAAGGGGTGGAAGCCATTTAATGCAATTGTTGATCTCTATATTTTTTGGGATGGTTTGTGCTTGGGCGCTGAAGCGTCATGCAGATTCTTCACCACTTGGCCACTGGCGCTTGGTTGCAGGGGCTGTGGCTGGTGCCTTCCCACATATTGATTGGTTTTTCCAAATTTTAGGCCCTAGTTTTTATTTGGCTTATAAAGATAGCGTCACCTGGTCGTTGTTGTTGATGCCGATTTACGCCAATTTAATTGCCTTTGTTTTATCGCTCATCAGTCAAAAAAGCTGGAAGGACTTTGTGCCCGTTACTTTAGGCGTGTTGTTGATGACATCACTGCTGGCGATGTTGACTTCAAAGGGTATTCAGCCTTTTGCACCATTTTCACATTATAATGTCTCCCTTGGGTTGATTTACCCCTTTGACTTATCGATCATGGGTGTGAGCATACTTGCAATCTCATGCGGGTTGCTGTTGCCACGTTTTAAGCGGGACTTTGGCCGTTTTGCGGTTGTGTTGGTGGTTGCGTATACCTTGGTTTTAACAACCTTTTACTTTAAAGCACGCAGTTTTGCGAAGACTTATGCCGAAGCTTTTAATTTGAAAGTAGAGGGTTATCACATTATCCCTCAGCCTATTTCGGCCTTCAACTGGCGTATTGTGATTGAAACGGAAGACCAACGCTTCCACGACACCATGATCAACCTGTTTAGGGATGAAGAGGTTGTGCTGGACGGTGAGGACAGCCGCACCAACCGTATTGATAGCCTTTACAAACCAATGGATAAAGCCATTTGGCGTGTGTATCGACGTTATGGCTATAAAAATAAAGTTTTTGCCAAGTCCGCTTGGGTTTCTATGTACAAATCCAGCGATGCTTTTAAACGCATTTCGAAATACTGGGTTAGCAAGGATGTGATACGCCACAATGGCAATTCCTGCGCCCGCTTTATTGACCTGCGCCGTGAAGGTTCACGCAAGGTGGAAGAATATATCTTTATGATCTGCCGAGAGAATAATGGAGCGGCGTTATACCGCTCCAACGGTGAGGGTGATTATTCCTTATTGGAAATGATGTACTGACAAAGTCTTTTTGAAAGTTCATCCTGATGGCTGGTGTAAAAGTGGTCAGCCCCTTCAACTTTAGAATAATGTAGTTTAATTTCCTTTTGGCGTGCTGTTTTCTTGAGCATCGCTTCAATGTCTTCATATGGGGTGATCTCGTCACCTGTCCCCACAAGGAACATGCCACTGGTTGGGCAAGGGCTAAAGAAGCTGTGGTCATAGCTGCCTGCAGGAGTGGAAACCGCAATAAAACGGTGAATGTCAGGGCGGCGCATCAACAGTTGCAACATCACGTATGAACCAAACGAAAAGCCTGCCACCCAAATTTGCTTGGCATGCGGGTGCTGGGCGTGCAACCAATCCAGCGCAGCGGAAGCGTCGTTAATTTCGCCAACGCCATTGTCAAACAAACCTTCCGAGTTGCCAACACCACGGAAATTAAAACGCAAAACCGAGAATCCACAACGGGCAAAGGATTCAAAAATGCGGTAAGTAACCTTGTTGTTCATGGTCCCACCATGTTGTGGGTGTGGGTGCATAACCACGGCAATGGGTGCGTTGGGGTCTGCAGCTTGAAAATATTTACCTTCAATGCGGCCTTCTGGGCCTGAAAAAGTAATGTCTGGCATTTTGAATGATTCCTTTAATATATCGAGCGTTTATTACGCAATTTTCGAAAGCACAATAACAAATTTTAAGGGTAAAAATCAAATTTTTCTTTAAGTTGTTGATGTTTAATGCCTTTCCCAGTTTTTGTCTGTTTTACCCACTAATAAGGGGGATTTGAGGGTTTGTGTGCATATCTGCAACAATTTAATTTGATGTGAAATGATGATCTTTTATGTCCAAATGTTCACCTGCTCGAATAGAAGTTAAATTTAAGCATCTGAAATATTTATAGTGTTTGGTTTTTAAAAAGTTGATATGTATAACTTGTGTAATGAATGATATTTGTGGAAATAAGGTGGTATTTCAGTTGAATTTTCAATGGTTTTGTTGTTTTTGTCATAATTATATCACTAATGGGTAGTGTTTTTTGTGGTAAGCACACGTTACAATTATTATAAGATAAAAAAACACAATTAAATTGTTAAAAAACAGGTAATAAGTATGACAGCACATTTTGACACCAAAGCCATTGATGCTTCTGTTGGTAAGCAACTTAAAAAAAGACGTAAGGAACTTAAACTTTCCCAAACGCAGTTGGGTGATATGTTAGGCATTACATATCAACAAATTCAAAAATATGAATCTGGCGCAAACAAGGTAAGCCCGGGACGTTTGGTGCATTTGTCTAAGACTTTAGGTGTTCAACTGCCTTACTTTTTTGAACAAATTGAAGGTGCTGTGGATATGAGCAAAATTAAACCGCACGAAAGCAGCCGTACAGTACTTTTAAATCCTGAAAAGTCAAAAATGTTGGATGCTTATGACCGCCTAGACGATGATGTGCGCCGTAAAATTTACGAGCTGATTGTCTCTATTTAATAAAAATTGAACAGTTTTCTTCCACGACCCCTTGTGCTTGCACAGGGGGTTTACCTTATTCGTGCTGTTATCGCATGCTTCGTGACGCATATTTATAGACAAATGTATGGGAAAGTGTTAAAAAGACTGCTTAAATACGAGTTTGAAGATTAACCTTGTCAAAATAGGCAATAAATATGCAAGTTTCTTTAGAAAATACAGGCGAACTCAGCCGTAAATTGAGTATCACAGTTCCAGCGGCTGACATTGACCGTATGGCTACAGAGCGTTTGGAGCAAATTTCAAAAACAGTTAAAATGCCAGGTTTCCGCCCAGGTAAAGTGCCAATGGATGTTGTAAAGCGTCAGCATGGTGACCGTGTGATGGGTGAAATTACCGAGCGTGTTATCAGTGAATCTTTGGCAAAAGCCATGCAAGAAAAAGAAGTGCGTCCAGCAGGTCAACCTATGATGGACCAAGGCGCAGGACTACCAGAAGCTGGTAAGGACTACAGCTTCAGCGTGACTTTTGATGTTTACCCAGAATTTAAGCCTGCAAAAGTTGAAGGCATTAAATTGACGAAGGACATTGCAGAACCAACAGACGAAATGGTAGAAGAGCTATTGGGTCGTTTGGCAGAATCACGCAAGTCTTACAAGAAAAAAGAAGGCGCAGCCGTTAAAGGCGATAAAGTGACCATCAACGGTGAAGGCTTTGTGAAAGGCGAAAAAGAAGGCTTTGAAGGAGGTAACCTGAAGGACTTCCCAATCGTACTTGGTTCTGGCTCTCTTATTCCTGGTTTTGAAGAAAACTTGGAAGGTGTTAAAGCCGGCGATAAAAAAGACGTTGAAGTGGAATTTCCAAAAGACTATCACTCTAAAGAATTGGCTGGCAAACCAGCTGTATTTAAGTGTGAAGTTCTTCGCATTGAAGAAGCGGAAGAGCCAAAGTTTGACGATAAATTCGCGACATTGTTTGGTGAAAAAACAATGGGCGATCTACGCCAAAAAGTGCGTGAGCAACTTGAGACTGACCTGAACAACGCCAGCGAACAGCGCCTGAAGCGTGCTTTGTTTGACGTGATTGAAAAAGATAACCAGTTTGACTTGCCAGCATCTGTTGTAGATGCAGAATTTAAAGCTGTGTGGGACGCTCAAATGAACGACCTAAAACAGCGTGGCATGGGTATTGAAGCGCTTGGCAAAAGCGAAGAAGATGCAAAAGCTGAATTCCGCACTTTGGCTGAACGTCGTGTGCGCCTTGGTTTGGTGTTGGCAGAGCTTGGTAAAGAGCATAAAATTCAGGTTGAAAAAGCTGATATTGAAGCTGAAATTCAGTCAATTGCTGACCGTAACCCAGGTATGGAAGACCAAGTGAAGCAGTTTTATGCTGACCCTCAACGTCAAAATGAAATTGTTGGCCCTCTGTTTGAAAAGAAAGTGACAGATTGGGTTCTTTCAAAAGCGAAAGTAACTGAAAACAAGGTTGATACTAAAGAACTTATGAAAGAGTTCGGTCAGTAAGTCATACTTTTAAGAAGGAAAAAGGTCGCCTTTAGGCGGCCTTTTTCCTTTTTTATTATAAAAGCTGTCATGTACTTTTGTGAAAATTTTCTTTAGGTATAAAAAAGACCTCCATTTGGAGGCCTTTTTACGCTTCGTAAAAGCTTAAGCAGCGTTTAAGTTGTCCAGCATTTCTTGCAGTTCGCCGGCTTCAAACATTTCGCTGATAATATCGCAACCGCCAATAAATTCGCCTTTTACATAAAGCTGTGGAATGGTTGGCCAGTTGCTGTATTCTTTAACGCCTTCGCGGATGGCGTCATTTTCCAGCACGTTGATGTCCACATATTTGGTGCCCATGTGGTTTAAAATTTGTGCCACACGTGCGCTGAACCCACACATTGGAAAATCGGCATTGCCTTTCATAAAAAGGACAACGTCATTGTTTTGAACAAGTTTGTCAAATTCTGCTTTTAGTTCTGGGTTCATCGGGTCTATTCCTTTGTTTGAATGTTGTTTGCTATATTAGGTGAATGCGCTGTATGGGTCAAGCCTTAGCTCTGCTTTGCTTTGTGTTCATCAGGGGTTAGAGTGCTCATCTGCAAAGCGTGGATGGGGCCAGAAAAGGCATCACCCAAGGCTTTATACACCATGCGGTGGCGGTTGATGCGGTTTTGGCCTTCAAAGTCACGGCTGACAATCACTGCACTTAAGTGAACACCGTCGTTCATCGGGTCTAGCACTTGCACATCGGCGTTTGGCATAGCACTTTGAATGAGGGTTTCAATTTCTTTTGGAGTCATCATAGTCATGGTTAAATTCCTTTTAATGTCAGTGGTGGGGCAGGGTTGTTTTGCATGGCCACCACCATTTCGGCTTTTGGGTTGTTTAAAGCTTTAAAGCAAATGTTTTTGGCTTTAATGGGGCAGTTGTTTTCTTCGCTTAAGTGCAGGAGGTGCACTTTTTTTAAGGCTTGAGATAATTTGCCAAGCAGTTGTGCGGTTTGCTCGTTGGATAAATGCCCTAAGTCGCCACTAACCCGTTTTTTTAAGCTGTAAGGGTAGGGCCCGTTCATCAGCATGTCACGGCAGTGGTTGGCTTCCACCGCCAAGGCTTGAACACCGGTTAACATGGTTTCAATGTGGGGGGTAATGTGCCCGCAATCGGTTAAATAGCCCATTTTTTTGTCAGGCGTTTCTGTTTCGTGGAAGGTGAAGGCGGCTGTTTCACGGGCGTCATGCGGCACGGTGAAGGGGTGGATGTGTAAACCTTCCAACTCAAACGGTTGGTCAATGCCATAATGGGCAAGTGGCACGCCTTTTAGATCGGCAAATTTGGCGGTGCCTTTGGTCATAAAAGTTGGAATGTTATATTTACGCGCCAAAGGGGCGACACCGCTGATGTGGTCCGCATGAGCATGGGTGACAATAATGGCGCTCAGCTGTGTGGCTTCCAACCCTTGCATTAAAAGTGTTTTTTCAATGGCCTTGATGCGGATGCCGCAGTCAATCAGCAGGTGTTTATCTTGGTTTTTACCCCAGGTTAAAAGGTTGGCATTGCCCTTGGAGCCAGAAGCCAGCGGGGTGAGTGTGATTATGCTCATTTTAATTTCCCCGATGTAGCGTAGCTGTAATGTTCCCCTTCGCCGATGATGATGTGGTCAATTAAGCGAATGTTTAAGGTGCGCAAAGCGGCCAAAAGTTCGGTGGTAACAAGGTCATCTTGCACAGAGGGTTTGGGGTCGCCGCTGGGGTGGTTATGTGCCACCACCACGCTGGTTGCGCCATGCTTTAAGGCGTGCTTGGCCACTTCCCTTGGGTAAACAGCGGAGGAGTTGACCGAGCCCTTGAACAAACATTCATCTTTGATGAGATTATTTTTATTGTCGAGAAAAATGGCGTGGAATTCTTCATGCTTGAGGGATGAAAGTTTGGTGTATAAATAGTCTGCCAGTTCAAAATAACTGCCCAAGTTTGTTTTTTTGCGGGCTTGGTGTTTGCCGTAAGTTTGGTTGATGCCACAGGCCAGTTTAATGCTTAAGGCGGTGCTTTTGCCAATGCCGTTAAAGGCCAATAAATCGTCATAGTCGGCGTCAATCACCTTAGCAAAAGTGCCAAAATGTTGGATCAGGCCTTTAGCCAGCGGTTTAACGTCCTTTCGGGGGATGCTTTGCATTAAAAGCAGTTCTAAAATTTCATAGTCAGCCAGCGCTGAAGGCCCCACCTCAATAAATTTGGTGCGCAGTCTTTCACGGTGTCCAGCGGTATGGTTTTCCAACAGCGTTACCTTTATAGATTATATGGTGGGTAGTGCAGCCCAGCGGGGGATTCTGTGAGGATTTCAACGCCGTTTTCTGTCACTGCGACGGTGTGTTCAAACTGGGCGGAAAATTTACGGTCAAGGGTGCGGACTGTCCACTCATCGTCCATCAACTCATTGCCAGCAGTGCCCATGTTGATCATCGGCTCAACGGTGAAGGTGTGGCCTTTGCGCAGTTTCATGCTGTAATTTGGGTGGTTGTTGGCGTAGTGAACCACCATCGGGTCACTGTGGAAGGTTTTGCCAATGCCATGGCCGCAATATTCTTCAACAATGCCATAACCTTTTGGTTTGATGAATTCTTCAATGGCGCAGCCAATGTTTTGAATGTCACCACCGGACTTGACGGTGTTGATGCCGACCATCATGGCTTCGTAAGTGTTTTGAACCAGTTGTTGATGTTCTTTTGAAACATTGCCAATGAGGAACATGCGTGACGTATCGCCGTGGAAGCCGTCTAAAATAACGGTGACATCAATGTTTAAAATGTCGCCATCTTTTAAAACATCGTCCTTGCTTGGAATGCCGTGGCATACAACATCATTGATGCTGGTGCAAATGGACTTTGGAAAACCGCGGTAGTTGAGTGGGGCCGGTGTGGCACCATGTTGAATGATAAAGTCATGGCACAAGTCATTTAGTTTTAAGGTGTTTTCACCTTCTTTGACATATGGGGTGATAAAGTCTAAAACTTCGGCAGCCAAGCGGCCTGCGGCACGCATTTTGTTGAGTTCTACGTTGTTTTTAGGCTTTTGCTTCATGGCCATTGTTTATGCGCTTTCCTTTATCTGTTCTTTGAGCCTTTACTTTATAGCTCAATTTTAAGGGGTTTTGCAAGGGTTATGCCTTGTGGGCTCAGTTCGCAACTGTAACACAGTACCTCTACACCTGCTTTCACCGCTTGTCTAAGCAGTTTACCATAATCAGGGTCAATGTCGTCCGCCGGTTTGAAGGCAATACAGTCGCTGCGTTGAGCTAGGTAAAACATCACAGCGCGGTTGCCTTTTTGGGCTTCAAGTGTCAGCTCTTCTAGGTGTTTTTGACCACGGGTTGTCACAGCGTCGGGGAAGGTGGCATGTTGACCTTGCTGAAGTGTGGTGTTTTTAACTTCAACATAACAGTCGGGCTTGTTGGGGTCAGTTAGCATCACATCAATGCGGGACTTGCCTTCTTTGCCGTATTTTACTTCCCGTTTGGCGTTCTGGTAGCCTGCCAGTTCGGCTACATCACCATTTACAATGCTTTCGTACACCAAGCTGTTGGGGATGTTGGTGTTGACACCGACCAAGCTGGTGCCCACGTCAATCATCTGAAAAGTGTATTGCAGTTTGCGCTTTGGGTCATCATGGTGCAAAAAGTAAGCGTCACGACCTTCTTCTAAAAGCCCTTTCATGGAGCCTGTGTTGTTGGTGTGGCTGGTGATGACTGTACCGTCTTCGGTTTCCGCATCCACGAAAAAGCGTTTGTAGCGTTTGATAAATTTTGCTTTGATAAGTTCTTTTTCAAATGTGTGCGTTGCCATGTAAATATTCCTTTGAGTGGTTTCAGGTTTTATTTATACAGCAGATTTATTTGAATTCAAGGTTATGTAAATTTTTTTAAGACTTCGATACGTTTTTCAATAGGTGGGTGCGTCATGAAGATGCTGAAAAAACCGGTTTTCATAAAGTTAAACTTGGGTGCGTTTTCAATGAACATTTGCTTCACCTCACTGTCAACGTTGTCAATTTTGTCGTTGCCGCTGATTTTTTCTAATGCAGAAATCATGGCTTGAGGTTTTTTTGTCAGCTCCACCGCGCCAGCATCTGCCATGTATTCACGTTTTCTGGAAATGGCGAGGCGTATAAGCGTAGCAAAGAGGTAGGCGATGGCAATGGCAACGATTCCAGCGATAATCGCAAAGGAGCCCTTTTTGCGGGTGCGAGTGGATGACCTTAGGAGTCCTCTTGCGACAGCTTCAAAAAGTGTTGAAATAATCCCAACAAAAATGATGGAGACGATAAGCAACCTGACGTCTCGATTTAATATATGGGTAAGCTCATGCGCCATGACAGCTTCTATTTCATCGTCGTTGAGCTTTTCAATAAGCCCTTTTGTAAAAGTAATTGAAAAAGTTTTGTTATTAATGCCACTGGCATAAGCGTTAAGGGCAGGGCTGTCCATGATTTGTAAGGCAGGCATAGGAATACCGCGGCTAATGCACATGTTTTCTAGCATGTTGTATAACTTGGGCTGTGATTTTCGGGTGATGGCTTTGGCGTGGGTAAGGCGATTGATCATTTTTGTGTGGAAAAAGTACGCAATGATAAACCAAATTGCAACGCCTGCAAAAATATATGGCGAAATGAGAATTGTTTGATCTCTGCCCAGGGTTGAGCCTATTTCAAAAACGGTGTAATCAAATGGTACTTTTTTGAAGTGCATGTGCTCGGCAATGGCAGTGGCAGTAATGACAGCCCAGCTGATAAATATAAACAAAGCAGGGAACATGGCCATAAGCGCCAATGACATGACGTTGTTGTTCCAAATATGCGTTTTTAAACCAACTGCACCAATGACCATGAACCGAACCCTTAACCCTATATTTTTTAGTTGAAAGAAATTTCCGGCGCTTTTTTGACAGCTTCTGCTTCTACTGCGTCTAACTCAAAGAAGGCTTCCTCTTTAAAGCCAAAAAGTTTCGCAATAATAACAGCAGGGAATTGTTGGATGCTGGTATTGTATTCGCTTGTGGCGTTGTTAAAGAAGCGTCTTGCAGCGGCAAGTTTATTTTCAATATCAGAAAGCTCGCCTTGCAGCTTGTTAAAGTTTTCGCTGGCTTTAAGGTCGGGGTAGTTTTCTGCTACGGCAAGAAGGTTCATCATTGCGCCACCTAACACTGACTCGGCATTGCTTTTGGTTTCGCCCATACCTTTGGTGTTCATAGCCTGTGCCCGAGCATTGGTCACGTCTTCTAACAATTCTTTTTCGTGGGAGGCGTAACCTTTAACGGTTTCGACTAGTTGAGGAATTAGGTTGTAGCGCTGCTTAAGTTGAACATCAATGTCGCTAAATGCGTTGTTTCTGTTTTGTTTCAGTGCGATAATGCGGTTGTATAAAATAATTACAAAAACAACGATGACGCCAATAATGATTAAATTTGTGTATTCGCCCATAATTTGAATGATACCCCTTTGGTGTGTTGAATCTTGAATAGACTTATTATGGGTGTGTTTAATAATTCTTTCAAGTAAAACGTCTTTTGCAAAATATATGAACTTGTTTTATAGTAACCGCTATGCGACATAATAAATTATTTGTATTTGACATTGAAACTGTGCCAGACGCCAGCGCTGTGCGCAATTTAACAGGCTTTGAAAGTGACAATATTCAAGAACTACGTGAAGAAATTTCACGCTATCACCTTGAAATTACCGCCGGTAAAAATAACTTCCCCCGTCAGCCACTTTGGCAAGTAGCGGCCATTTCGTTCCTTGAAGCAAACATTCACCGTGATGGCGGTGAGGAGTATTACGAGTTTGTCCGCCTAGAGTCGGGCCAAAGTAGTACCGAAAAGGGGTTGGTGGAAGGCTTTTTTAAATATTTTGATAAAAGCACGCCAAGGTTGGTCAGTTACAATGGTCGTGGGTTTGATTTACCTGTGTTGAAATACCGTGCGATGAAATATGGCGTTCCAGCCAAGGCATTGCACGATAAAAGCAACAAGTGGGAAAACTATTCTTCCCGTTACAGTGCGGATTTTCATTGCGATTTAATTGAACAATTGAGCGATTATGGTGCATCTGCCAAGTGTAAAATGAACGAGGTGTGCTCTATTTTAGGTTACCCAGGTAAGTTTGGTGTGGACGGGTCGAAAGTGACGGACATGTTTGATGCCGGTGACTTGGCAGGTATTCGCCATTACTGTGAAGCGGATGTTCTAAACACATACTTGCTTTATTTGCGCTTCCAGCAGCACACAGCGGTGACGTCCACGAGTTCTTACAACACGTCGGTGGAAGAGATTCTTAAATACATTCAAGATAACAAGAGTGAAAAGCCATACTTAGAAGATTTTCGCAAAGAGTGGGAAGTTTGTTGCGACGGGCAGTTTACACTATAAATAATCCTCATGCTCAGGGGTTGAATTCTTTAAGTGTATTTCTTAAAATTTTTCTAATTCAACTTTCACGTTTCCGTCTTGAGGATGATCTCATGGAAAAATTTTTTAACTTTAGTAAAAAGAGGTTTGCGTTTGCATTTGCGTGTCTTTTGTTGTCAATTGGGTGTTTGTTTATCTCGCAAACGCCAATGGCTTCTACATACTATGCAATGCATAATTTATATAAAGCGTCTAAAGATAATTGGGTGTTTTTGAACACGCGTTATTCACAACAAAATATGCCTGAGGAGGTTTTGCTTGTTACGTCTGAATTAGAAGGTGCTTCTCGTACAGATGTTTTTCGTGAGTTAATGTCAGTACGAAAAAAAATAACGTATGAAAATACACCGATTGAATCCACCTTAACGCCACAGGAGTTTTTTAAACGTACTAAAGGTGACTGTGATGACATTGCGTACATGTGGTACCATCAGCTTTGGTCGCTAGGTATCCCTTCTAAGGTTTTGTTTGTTTCAATGCATCCAAAAGGTTCTAAGCCGTACCTGCACGCCGTTACGCTGACAGAAGATGATGCAGGGCAGTTGGTTGTTTTAGATGTGAATAGTCTTTTTTTTATAGCTCAACCATTTGATAGCTGGCGTAAAAATTATAACTCCTATGTTATGTTTGAAGCATACGGCGAAACTTTTAAGCGAGCGGACTCCATGTTCACAGCCTCTCTTTTTTAAGGGAGGTTCTTTTTGTTATCTGTGTGTTATTTGATATTGACAACGTATGCAAAGTGCTTTATAAACCCACCAAAGGTTCCACCTATTTGCTTTGATAATGATAAGCAAGCGTAGGGTGGCTCTTTTACTGTATTGTTAGGGATTCGCCTTAAACATGTTGTTAAAGAGGGGCGCCTGCATAGCTTTCAATTGAAAGCTTATGTAAAAAACCCGCAGGATACGCAGATATTAAATAAAGAATTTTAGGAATTTGGAAATGAACTTAACTGTAAGTCAAAAGCCAACTGAAGTTTCAAGAGAGTGGTTCGTTGTTGACGCAACAGACATGCCTCTTGGTCGTCTTGCTTCTGTGGTTGCAACTCGCCTTAAAGGTAAACACAAGCCATCATTCACACCACACGTTGACGGTGGCGATAACGTGATTATCATCAACGCGGAAAAAATCCGCCTAACAGGTCGTAAAATGACAACATTGACACACTACTGGCACACAGGTTACGTGGGTCACTTGAAGTCAATCAACGCTGAAACAGAGCTTGCGGGTAACCACCCAGAGCGTGTTGTTGAGCGTGCGGTTAAGCGTATGATGCCAAAAACTAAGTTGGGTACAGCTATGTACAAGAAATTGCACGTTTACGCTGGTACAGAACACCCACATGAAGCGCAAAAGCCACAGACACTTGATGTTGCTGGCATGATTGCTAAGAAGTAAGTAGAAAGGATTTAAATTATGAGTATTGCTCAAAACATTAAAGCAGCAAACGAAAAAGCAGGTCGTTTCTACGCAACTGGTAAACGTAAAGACGCTGTTGCTCGTGTGTGGCTTACTAAAGGTAAAGGTAAAATCACTGTAAACGGTCGTAAAATTGAAGAGTACTTCGGTCGTGCCGTTTCTCGTATGTTGATCAACCAACCTTTTGAAACAGTTGATATGGACAACAAATTTGACGTAAACGTAAACGTACACGGTGGCGGTCTTTCTGGTCAAGCTGGTGCGATTCGTCACGGTATTTCTAAAGCTCTATGTGCTTACGATGAAGCGAACCGCGGTTCTCTTAAAGCGCGTGGCTTTATCACACGTGATGCACGTGTTGTTGAACGTAAGAAATACGGTCAGCACAAAGCGCGTAAATCTACACAGTTCTCTAAGCGTTAATTTTTACGTCACGAGATTTGGAAAGGTCACCCTTGGGTGGCCTTTTCTTTTTTAAAGGTATGTGCTGAATCATTGCACAAAAAACTCCCTCAAAAAGAGGGAGCTTTTTTATTAAAGAATCGCTAGCGGTTAGGGTTATTTTTTGCGGCTAGGGTTTTGTTATGGAGCTCACGCAGGCAAATCCAGTACTGATCTACATGGTCGTGTTGCCCAGCAAGGGTTAGAACCTGAACAGCTTTTTGCGTCTCTTCCATGCTGTATGGTGACAAGTGTTGGATTTCGCAATGAGGCGCGCCGCTGTATTTCTTGCTATAGGAATGCGTATTTATAACTTCTATACAAAATGCTTTTACGATGGCAATTGCATCGTCAACGTTTCCATTTAACACTTTTTGCCGAAGGCTTTTAACGAAATGCTTGTTTATTTCAGACATTATTACTCTCCTAAAGTTGGGAGGGTTAGGGTTCAATTATTCAGCAGAAGGTGGAAGGATGATAAACACATCAAAACGTATCATTGGTGCAATGTAAGCGGGGGTTGCAATGCCCCACAGGTTTTTGATGGAACGTTTTGGAGGCGTACTATCTTTATCTTCACTAACCTTAAGATTAACATAAAATCCACGCTTTTGATACTCTTCAACAAGTGCTTGAATTTGTTTGTCATCTGCCGTTGTTTGACCTTTCCAAAAGCAGGTGGAGAAAGCGCTAATTGTATCGCCACCTTGATATTGAGCAAGGGCTGTTTCAATATCTTGGCGTAGCTTTTTCACAGCACTGTAAACTGCTCGTTCATTTTCATCTTTAGGGGTGAATTGCGTAATATTTCTTATACGCTTTCTCAGCATTTCTGCTGTAATGGGTGTTGTAGACATAGCGATGTCTCCTATAGTTTGAAAGGTTAAAGTTCAATTATTCAGCGACTGCTAAATATTCAGCGGGTAATGTACCGCCATTTGTTGCAATTATTTTTTTAATAATCTGTTGGCATAAAATGCCGTGCCACTTGTCATGGCGGTTGCGTGCACGTAGATATTTTTCAACCGAGGCTTTGTATGCACCAATCTTGGTAATGCCACGCTTTAAAAGTTCATCAGCTGCAGTGCAAGTCTCTGTGTGTGAATGGGGTGAACGGTGTTCATCTAGGCAAAACAAGCGTCCTTTGTTGTCAAGCCTTGTGATTTTGGTTTTTTGTATTTCAATTATGTATAAGTTTAAAATTTCTGCCAAATCTTCATTGGCCATGTTTTTTACATCCATAATGGATCCTTAAAAGGTGAAGTGGGTAGATTTGGGAATATTATAAGAAGTGAAATGATTTTTACAAGGGTTGTAAATGGTTTTCGGCCCGCTTTTGCCATTTACAAAAATGCCTGTTGTGCTAAACTGCGCTACAAAGTAACAGGCACGAAATAGCAGGTTTAAAGTTGGCATATACTTTCATTGTATTAAACACCGATCGAACAGACAAAGGATCTAAGACCTTTACTGTGCCTAAATTGGCGCTTTTTTTGATGGCGGCTTTAATTACTTTGGCACCTTCTGCCACTTATTATTTGGCTTATTATGTGATGGCACCCAATTACTTGGTTAAAGAAGCAAAGCTTTATAAAGAAGAGCTGGATGCCCTCAAGCAAGAGCATCAAATGCTTCAGATTACAGCCGAAAATTTAAAAATTAACAATGAAGTGCTGGCGGCTGAAGGTATTACCGCGCGCGAGCAGTTGAGCGAAATTTCAACACGGATTGAAATTGCTGAAAAAGCGCGTTCAACCACGTCTGACCGAGTGCAAGAGCTGGAAGAGGAAAAGCTTGGCCTTGAACGGCGTTTGGCTTTTTATGAGAAGTTTATCACCCCCGATGTGGATGAGGAAATTTTACAATGTTTCAACATTTCGGTTACGCCAACCAAGGGTAAGCTTAAGTACGGTATCAACTTCTTGAAAAAAGACCAAAGCGATAAAACACGCCTGAAAACCACCGTGCGCATGAAAGTGCTTTACGGCATGAACATGTTAAGCTTGAACGAAGATGCTTCCACCAGTTCGGACCGTGAAGTGAAGATGGATATCACCAAGGATCGCCGATTGACCGGTTACCTCACAGCCGATGTCCCAGAAGGTGGCCTTCACATTTTGGACATTAAAGCCTACAATGAAGACAATAAAATTATTGCACATTGTTGGAAGCCGTTTTAAAATAAATTTATAAGTAAACTTCATGCCCAAGTTATGCTATAACTTGAACAATCTAGCAAAGTGGCTTTTTATTCAGTTGAGGCATGTTTACATAAAACTGTTTCAAAAAATAAAAAGTTGTTTTTGTTTGAAGGTGTTGATTAAAAATTAAAGGTGTAAAAAACCATGTGGCCATTTTCTAAAAAAGCTAAAAAAAGTAACGTTTCATTGGACTTGGCGGAAGCTAAGACGGTGGAAAGCCATTGCTTTATTTCTGGCAACGTTTCTGTGCAGGGTGAAGTACAGTTTAGCGGCACCTTGCGTGTGGATGGTCGTGTGGTGGGTAAAATTACCAATTACCCCAACAAGCAAGGCACTCTGGTTGTTTCCAAAGGTGCTTTTGTGGATGGACCGGTGGAAACCACAAATGTTATTTGCGATGGTACAATCCACGGCCGTGTCAATGTCATCAACAAGCTTGAAGTGCGTAACAACGGTGTCATTAAAGGTGAAATGCATTACAACCGCCTGACCACACAAGAAGGCGCACAGTTGATTGGTCGATGCCACCAAAAGGTGGATAGAACACCTAAACTTCAAGAAGTAGGCAGCCCAAACTTTGGCCTTGCCACAAGGGATACATCTCAACCCTCTGGTATGAGCTTAGCCACCGCAAAATCTAAAAGAAAATAAATTTCCATGGCACATATTCTCTCTTACAAGGATCAAAAACCAAAGTTAGGAGAGGGCGTTTTTGTCGCTGTGAATGCCGCTGTTGTGGGTGATGTGACTATTGGTGACAAAACCAACATTTGGTACGGGGTGCAAATTCGTGGCGATGTCAACACTGTGCGCATTGGTCAGCACACCAATATTCAAGACGGCACGGTTTGTCATGTAACCTCCGGCTCGTCTAAGGGAAAGTTAACCATTGGCTCTTATGTCACCATTGGCCACAATGCAACGGTACACGCTTGCACCATTGAAGACCACGCATTTGTTGGCATGGGTGCCACGGTGCTGGATGGTGCAGTGGTTGAAAGTTATGCCATGCTGGCAGCAGGTGCACTACTGACCAACAACAAACGCGTGCCCACAGGGGAAGTTTGGGCAGGTAACCCAGCCAAATTCTTCCGCAAAATGACCACAGAAGAAAAGGACTATATCTCATGGTCGGCACAGCATTATGTCAAGCTAGGGCAAGAGCATGCAAATTCTGTCAGCGTGTAAGTTTTAAGCTTTTCTTTTTTGTGAGCGAAAACAGTTTATCTCTCTTGTAATTTTTATAATATGTACTTATATATATCTTTGTAAATCCATCTTTCCTACCTTTTCACAGGAGAAAACTTTATGAGTCATGTCTCAATTCGGGATATTTTATCGTCTGCAGCTCAAATTGTTGGCGAAGGTCATTGCAAAATGTTGTCCTACGAAGTAAAGGCCGATAAAAGCCTTTGTTCTGAAATTGATCAAAAAGTGTCATTGGCGACGAAAGCAATTTTGCAAAAGTCTGGTTTTTTTGATGATCCTCGTAACATGTACTTGGATGAAGAAGATGCATCGAGTGCAACTTTAGATCAAATCAAAAACGCCAATGAAGTGGTGATTATTGATCCGATTGATGGGTCTGGCGCTTTGTTGGAAGGACGCAGTGAGTACTGCATTATGGTGGCTCACTTTAAAAACAACAACGGCGTGTTAACAGCCATTCAGTCAGGTGTTTACGCACCAAGAACTTTTGAAACTGTTATCATGGATGTGGATGGCAAAGTCACCGTTACGGAAACTATTTCCACAGGTTTAAACACCACTAAGAATATAATGCGTGCCGGTGAAGATGCCGTTTCAAAGTTGAATTCTGGGAATATGTTGTTGGACTACCGCTATGAGCAGAAGTTCACATGGTTGGCCATGAAAAACCTGAAGGTTCATTTGAACCCATCGGGTCGAAATGTGCTAGACATTGCCATGAACCGTGGACGGGGTTTTGTGTTTGTTTATAAACCTTGGGACTTATGTGCCATGCCCATTGCCCATGCGTTAGGTTGCAAAACTTATTTGTTAAGCGAAAATGGTCAAAGTTATACGGCGACCGAGGTAAACCATTTAGATGTAAATTGGTTTGATTATGACGCTGACAAAAACGAGTTTGGTAAAATTAAACAACCGTTACTGTTCTGTCGAGAAGAGAATCTTGCTTTTATATTAGAAAATCTACAAAAAGCCTGATTTGAAAAAAGAAGCCCGCTTTTGCGGGCTTCTTTTTTGTTTATGGTTATTTTAACAGCGGAGACCATGCAGGGTCAGACGCATCCATCGGTGTTTTAAGAACACGTTCGTTGTAACCCGTCAAGTCAATGGTGTAAAGCTTGGTGCTGTCGCCAATTTGGCGTGCAAACACAATGACACGACCGTTGGGTGACCAAGTGGGAGATTCGTCTAGGAAGCTTTCGGTCAACTGTCTTGTTTCTTCGCCTTCAGGGTCCACCACGTTGATGGAAAACTTACCACGGTACTCTTTCACAAAGGCAATTAAGTCGCCACGGGGTGACCATACCGGTGCGTAATGACGGCCTTGGCCGTAAGTTAAACGGCGCACACGGTTTCCGTCCGCATCCATCACGTATAGCGCTGGCTTGCCACCACGATTGCTGTTAAACACAATCTTTTTACCATCAGGTGAAAAGGACGGTGAAGTGTCAATACCACGGTGGAATGTCAAACGTTTCAGTTTTTTGGTTTCCAAGTCGAGGGAGTAAACCTCTGGGTTACCTGCGTGGCCTTTGGTTAGGGTTATCACCAGTTTTTTACCGTCAGGTGAAAAACGTGGCGAGCTGTTCAAGCCTTCAAAGTCGCCAACAATTTCTTGCTTACCTGTCGGTAGGTCAAGCAAGTAAAGTCTTGGGAAGCCATTGGCGTATGACATGTAAACAATTTTTTGCAAGTTTGGGTTAAAGCGTGGGGTCAGCACCAAGTGGCTGCCATCGGTTAGGCATTGGTAATTGCCACCATCTTGGTCCATCACGCACAGCTTTTTAACTTTTTTAGTGCCTTGCATTTCCTCGGCAATGTGGACAATTCGTGAGGTGAAGTAACCGCCTTCACCTGTGAGATTGGTGTAAATATCGTCACTGATGCGGTGGGCAACATGACGCCAGAAGCGCAGGTCTGCTGTGTAACTTTTGGCAAGGATATCACGCTCGGCGTAGGGGTCGTAAAGTTTAAATTCAACTTGTGCCTTAGGGTTGGCTGTGCCCATGCCTAAAATGACAATGTGGCCGGTCATCACCGCTTGGGCGTTGATCAAACGCCATTCATTGAACAAAATGCCGCTGGTGCGCATGGACTGGCGGGACTGCAAATGTGCCTTGGGGTCAAGCACGTTAAACAAGCCCGAATTTTGCAAGTTGCTGGCAATCACTTCACGCATTTGCATGCCGACGTTTTGCTCGTCTTCGGTTTCGCCATCAAAGGGAACAATGGCCGTTGGCAATGGGTCTGCATTAGGGTCAGTTAGGTTAATACGCACCGCTGCATTGGCATTGAAAGCGCTGATCATTACACTGGCAAACAGTGCAAAAATTTGAATTGTTTTAAACATTTTATTCCCCATTTTTTGGTTATCCATTCCAGTAAAGTTCTATTTCTTTAAAGGTGTCGTATTTGTCGCTTGGTATCGGCAGTGGTGCCGCTTTGCGCACCGCGCGTTTCAGCGAATTATCCAGCGACACTGAACCCGAGCTTTCCACCACTTCCATGGAAGAAAGGGTGCCATCACGGTTCAGTTTCAATTTAAGCATCAAGGGCTTAATAAATTTGGTGCCTGGTGTTTTGTACCAGTTGCGCTCAATATGCTTTTTAAGCACCGCCAACTCGGCTTGTTCAGCCACGTTGATGGTGGTTTTTTCAGTTTCTTCCCCTTCAAACATGGCGGATTGTTCGGCCTTTAAGTCTTCAATAAAGCTCAACGCTTTCATAAAGTCCTCTGGGTCTTCCACCGGCACAGCATCTTTAGAGTTGTCTTGCACCAAGTTCTTTTTATCTTCGGTTTTATCCAACTTTGCTGGGCGTGGATCGGGTTGTTTTTCGGCAACCTTTTCAGGCTCTTTCTTTTGTTCTTTTTCAGCGGCTTGAATGGTCTTTTTAGGCTTTTGAGACTTCTTCGGTACGTCTTTTACCACGGTTGGTGCTTTTTTCTTCGGTTTTTTAGGCTGTGGTTTCTTTTTCGGCTTTGGTGCTTCTTTTGGTGCGGCACTTTGCTGAGTTTTTACCTTTTTTTGCGGCTTTTGTTCGGTTGTTTTCTTAACGTCCTTGGCGGCCACAAGTTTAATGGCAATGGTTTGCACTTTGTCCTTTGGAAACAGGTTGTCGGGCACACTCATCATCACAAAAAAGAACACGAAAACGTGTAAGAAAAATGAAATGAGGAGTGCCTTACGCATGTGCTTTAACGCTTACCTTTTCTTAGTTTTTAGGTGGTGCGGTTACCAAACCAACGTCCACAAGACCGGCGGTTTGCAGTTCACTCATCACGCTCATCACTGTGCCATAGTCCACGCTTTTATCGGCATTGAGGAGAATGGAAGCCGCTTCTTTCCTAGCGCCACGAATGGCCTTTAAGCGCTCTGGCAGGTCGGACCTTTTAACCTTTTGCGCTTGAATGTAAATGGCGCCACCGGCTTTGATGCTAATTTGAATCGGCTCTTTTTGTTCGGTAATCGGCTCATTGTCCACCTCGGGCAGGTTGATGCTGACACCTTGGGTAATTAAAGGCGCGGTGACCATAAACACCACAAGCAAAACCAACATCACGTCCACAAAAGGGGTGATGTTAATTTCCGCCATGGGGCGCTTGCGGTACGACTTGGCTTCAGATCGTGAAAGAAGAGGTCCTGCCATGATTTACGAAGCCTCCTTAACGTCAGTTTTACGGCGACGCTTGTTTGTCTTGGACGCTTTTACAACGTTTTCTTGGTGTTGACGCTCCAGCAAGGTCACAAATTCAGTTACGAAGGATTCTAAACGAGCAGCGTAGCGGCCCAGTTCTGTCGAAAGCTTGTTGTAAGCCACAACCGCGGGGATAGCGGCAAACAAGCCAAGCGCTGTTGCAAACAAAGCCTCAGCAATACCAGGTGCCACCACCGCAAGGGAGGTGTTTTTGGTTGCACCAATACTTTGGAAAGAGTTCATAATCCCCCAAACGGTTCCCAACAAACCAACGAAAGGCGCTGTGGATCCAATGGTTGCCAACAGCGGGAGCGAGCTTTCAAGGTTTTCGAGTTCACGGTTCATTTTAGCGCCCATTAACTGGCGAACACGATCCGCCACGCCCACTTGAAGGGTGTAGCTTTTGTCTTCGGCATCGTCATCTTTGGCTTGGTCCCATTCACGCAGACCCACTACATAAAGCTTGGCCATAGGGTGGTCTGTTTCATCCGGGGAGGTGTTTTTGTAAAGCTCTTCTAAGCCTTGGTTGCCCCAAAAAGCTTCCTCAAAGCGGTTTGCTTTTTCCTTCAGTTTGCGCATGACACCATATTTCGCAATAAGAATAGCCCATGTCACAATAGAAAGGGCGATCAGAAGGATCATAATAGACTTAACAAAAATGTCCGCTTGGCTAAACAGCCCCATCACGGTCATATCATGTGAAACTTGCATCGCTTGGGTTGCGGCGGTTTGTACTGGGTCCATAACTGGTTGCATGGAAAATGGCTCCTTTTTTCCGATCAAAATTTTATGGTTACTTTATACGCTTCAATGGCTTTTCTGTCTAGCGGTCAATGTGTTCATAAAAGCACAAGGGTGTGAAAATTTAGTTTTTTCCTATGTTTAAAACAAATTGCCTGCATCTTATTTTTGCTTAAAATTTAAGCAGGGGCTTGAAATCAAGTTTGTATGCAATTATAACACTTAGTGATTATGAACAACCATCTTTAAACATTTCCTAAATATTAAAATGAGGTGAGCGATGCACAGACATGGCAGAGTCACCGCTAGCATTGAGAATTCAAAGGAATATCTCATCCTTTTGGTACATCGGCTGATGAAGATGTACATTGAAACGGGAGCCTCGGGAATTGAGGTTGAAAGCGGTTACCGCGACACATTAGAAACAAACCTTTTTGCCGTCACATCAAATGCGATTCAAAAAGCTTTTTGCAAATTGCAAAATTTACTCTTAAAAGAGTACCAGGTGGTGCTCAAAGCTGTGCGCCACAGTCGGCGTCTTTATTTAACCATCGAACAAGAAAACCCTGCACTATAGCAGGGTTTTTCTTATTTTAAGATGCTGTTTATGCAGCTTCAATGTCCTTGCTGTATTCGCCTTTTGCGGCCAAGGAGTTGCAGTGGGCACGGTGGATGAACACGCTTTGTGCCATGGCGAGGTTAATTTCTTTGCCTTTCCATGTTTGCAGTGCCGCACCTTGTAGCGCACGACCGTAAGAGAAGGTCAGCGGCCAAGGGTTGTTGCCCGCAGCGATTTTGTTCATTTTATCTAGGTGAGCAGTTGCGTCTTCATCGCTTTGACCACCAGATAAAAACACAACGCCTGCCACATCTTCTGGCACAGTGTCAAGCAGGGCTTTATAGGTCCAGCTGGCCACTTGTTCTTCGGTGGCTTTCGTTTCGGCGTTTTTACCGGGGATCACCATGGAAGGCTTCAGCAACACACCGGGCAGGTGAACACCTTCTTTCGCCAAAGCATCAAACAAAGCTGTATGCGCTGTGCGCACCACTTCGTCTGCACGTTCAAGGCTGTGGGTGTTGCGGTCAGTGTCGTCCATCAACACTTCGGGTTCTACAATGGGAACAATGCCTGCTTCTTGGCATAGTTTGGCGTATTTTGCCAAACGTGCGGCATTTTCGCTGTAGCATTTTTGTGAAGGCAAAGCGTCGGTAATGCTGTAAACAGCGCGCCATTTGGCAAAGCGTGCGCCCAGTTTGTAATATTCTTCCAAACGTGAGGCAAGGGTTTCAAGGCCTTTGGTTGTTTTTTCACCATTGCCAATGTCTTCCAAGCCTTCGTCCACTTTAATGCCTGGGATGATGTTCCTTTCTGCCAAGATGCTGGTAAACGGTACATCGTGAGAAGAGGACTGGCGCAATGTTTCATCATAGAGAATGACACCGCTGATGTAATCTTCAATGCCTTTGGCGGTAAAAAACATTTCACGCATGTCTCGGCGGTTTTTCTCGGTGTTTTCAAGGCCGATGGATGTCAAACGTTTGCCAGCTGTGCTGGTGCTTTCATCCGCAGCAAGGATGCCTTTGCCTTTTGCTACCAGCTTGTTTGCAATTTTCGCCAGTTCAGAGGTGTTCATAAACAGGTCACTTTCTTGTTATTTTTTATAAGTAATGCTTATTTTAATCAAAGTTGAAGGGGGATGCAATCATTTAAGATTTTAAGGCTTGATATAATGCGGCCATGTCCTCTGGCATGGGTTGCTCGAAGGAAAGCTTTTGCCCTGTGATGGGGTGTTCAAAACCTAAAATGGTGGCATGCAACATTTGATGGTCGATGCTTTTTAATAGCTCTGCCGCTTCACTGTTTTGTAATTTTTTGGCCTTACCATATACAGGGTCACCTAGGATGCTGTGGCCGATGTGATGGGCATGAACGCGAATTTGGTGGGTGCGCCCTGTGTGCAATTTAAACTTTAACAAGCTGGCTTCACCGTTTAAATTTTCTAAAATTTCAAAAGTGCTAATGGCATTCTTGCCCGTTTTTTGGGTAACCGCCATCTTTTTACGGTCCTTTGGGTGGCGACCGATGAGAGTCTCAATGCGTTTGGGTGCCATCAGTGGCACGCCATAACAAAGAGCAAGGTAGTTGCGGTCCATGGTGCGGTCTTGAAACATTTGGCTGAGCGCTTGGTGCGCCGCATCACATTTTGCCACCACCATGACCCCGCTGGTGCCTTTGTCCAACCGGTGGACAATGCCAGGGCGTTCCACCCCACCAATGCCAGAAAGTTCCTTGCAGTGGTAAAGCAGGGCGTTCACCAACGTCCCTGTTACAATGGGGCCAGCTGGGTGGACACTCATCCCCGCAGGTTTGTTGATCACAATCAAATGCTCATCTTCAAATAGCACGTCCAAAGGAATGTTTTCTGGTAAAATGTCCAATGTGTCATTTTGAGGGAGTTGAATTGTAAAAAATTCACCTTCTTTAATTTTGTAAGAAGGAGAGCTGATGCATTCACCTTGGTTGTTTTGGATGCAATTTGTCTGAATGAGGTTTTTAATCCGTTCACGGCTTAGGTCCGCCATATGTTGCGACAAAAACTTATCAAGCCTTTGCTTTGCAAATGCTTTTTCGACTGTTGGGCTGTTGAGTTGCTTTTCCATAAGGCTGGATATTAACAGATAAAATAAAAAAAATGCAAAAAATGATATTTTTATGCTTGCAATGGTCATCTGAATTCGCTATAAACACCTTCGTTGACTGGGTCCCCATCGTCTAGTCGGCCTAGGACGCCACCCTTTCACGGTGGAAACAGGGGTTCGAATCCCCTTGGGGATGCCATTTTTAAAATGGTGTTGTTAAGGTAAACAGCGTTTGCTATGATGACCAAGTTGATAGACTGCAGACCAAGTTCTGTGAGCGGGAATAGCTCAGTGGTAGAGCACAACCTTGCCATGGTTGGGGTCGAGGGTTCGAATCCCTTTTCCCGCTCCATTTTATATAAAAAGTACACCCACTTGGGTGTTTTTTTATGTCTACTCTTAATATATTCTAAACAAGTAAAATGAAACGTCCGCTGGATTTTGTTCTGGGGGGTGAGGGGTTAAAGAGCGCAGGGTGAAGGTTAAAGCAAATGCGCCAGTTTACAAAATTCTTCCGTGGTCAGCGTTTCAGGGCGTTGAGTCGCTTGAATGCCGATGGATTCAATTTGTTCAATGCTAAGTGTGCCTTTTAAGCTGGCCCGCAACATCTTGCGCCTTTGGGTGAAGGACTTGTTTAAAACACGTTCTAGCTTGGTGTCGTCCACTTGGTGTTTTTTATCCGCCCTTGGGGTAAGGCTTACAATGGCCGATGTTACCTTCGGGCGAGGGTGGAACGCCGTAGGCGGCACATCAAAAAGCTTTTGCCTTTGGGTGTAAAGGTCGCACCACACGGCCAAACGCCCCCAGTGATTGTTTTGTGGGTTGGCTGTAATGCGTTGGACAACTTCCTTTTGCAACATAAATGTCATGCCCTTAATGTGGCTGCCCAGCTTTAAAGCGTTAAACACCATTTGGGTGCCAACATTATAAGGGAGGTTGCCCACCAATTTTAAGGGTTGGTCGCTAAGTTGAGTAAGGTCTTGCTCCAAGGCGTCGCCCAGAACCACGCGTAGTCTGTTGTCATATTTGGCGCTGAGCTTTTGGAGGGGCTCGACCATCCGTGTGTCCTTTTCAAGGGCAATGACATGGGCCCCTGCGGCCAGTAAGTGTTCGGTCAAAGCGCCTTGGCCAGGGCCAATTTCTACAATGTACTCACCAGCTTGTGGGTTGATGGCTTGTATGATTTTGCGAATGATGTTTTGGTCCACCAAAAAGTTTTGCCCTAAGGACTTTTTAGCGCTGACCTCTAAACTAGATGTAATCTTTTCCATTGAAATTTTTACAGTCGAATTTCAATGTAAGCTTGTCTGCGCAGGTCACGCATAAAACGGCGCGCCGCCAATTCGACACGGCTGCTCATCAAGCGGCTGTAAATGCGGTTGCGGTATTCTTGCAGTTTTGCAGGTAAGGTTTCACGCTTGTTTGTCAGGTGGTAAACTTCCACATAGTCATCTTGAACAATGGGCGCTGTAAAACCGTTGATCTCCAAGGCTTGAATTTGCTTGGCAGCCGCAGGTGGCAGGTTTTTTTCCTTCACCCAGCCCAGGGCCATACTGTTGCTAAAAGCGTCTTTGTCGGCATTTTTAAGCACCAGTTCTTCTGCGTCACCCATGGTGTCAAAGTCGGCCACCATTTCTTTGAAAGTTTCAAGCTGCTTGGCTTTATCCGTTTCTTTATCAAATGTGTAAGTCACTTTGTAAAGCTGGTATTCCTGCACGGGTGTGGTGTCAAGTTTGTTGGGTTGACGTACATCTTCAACGTATAAAATGTGCCAGCCGTTGTTGGTTAAAATAGGTTGGCTCATTTGGCCTTTATTCAATTTTTTAAGGGCCTTATCCAAGTCGGGTGTCAGCTCCCCTTCGCCAAACCAGCCTAAATCGTCGACGCTTTCTTTAAAGGTGCTGTCACTGTCAAAGTTTTTGGCATATTGAACAAATTTGCTGGGGTCACTGGCAAGGTCATTATAAATTTGACGCATTTGCTTGGCCACTTGCTTTTCTTGACTTTTTTTGTCCACTTCAATGAAAATTTGGTGAATTTTCTTTTCGGTGCTGTTGTCGCTGTTGATGTTGTCAATCAAACGGTCAATTTCCGCCTTCGACACATTGACACGGCTGCGCAAACGGCGGTCAATAATTTTTTGACGCACTAAGTCGGAACGGATTTTGGCTTTTGCGGTCGATTCAATGTTTTTGGCAATGGCGTAAAAAGCACCGTGGGACCAACCGTTGCGTTTTTCAATTTCGGCAATGGCGAGGTCCAGCTCGCTGTCGGTTACTTCAATGTTGTGTTTTGTCGCAAATTGACGCTGTACTTCTTCATTGATCAAATCATTGAGAATTTTTTGGTAAATCGCAGGCAGTTGGTCTTTGGGGATGGCTTGGTTAATCTGCCGTTTGGCAAGCTCCAAGCGTGCTTCAAGTTCTTGCTGGGTGATGACAGAACCGCTGACCACGGCTACCACACGGTCCGACCCATTGTTTAAAATTTTGGCGTTGGCGTTGCTTACAAGCAAAACCAAGCACATGACCAAAGCTGTGAATATCTGTTTTCCCATGAACGGAAGTTTGCCCGATTTTCACAAAACTTACAAGCAAAATGACTCGGCTAAAAGTTTAGTTGTATCGGCTGCCTAAAGTAAGCAATTCCACATTGAACAAATAGTCGGTTGAAGGTGGGACATTGCGGTTGTCAAAGCCGCGGCGTCTGGCTTTAAAGGACAGTTTGTAACAGTCATCGGTGTAGGTGATTTGACCTTCGGTGTTCAAAGATCGGCCTTCGCCTGTGAGGTCACGGTGGAACTCGCCTTCAAAACTGTATTTCTCATTAAAGTGGTAACGGCCGTTGATTTTCATTTCTTCCGGCCCGCCATCTAGTTGTGAGTGAGTCAACAAAATGTGGGACTCTTGGCGGTCACCAATGGTGATAATGTTGTCCAAACGTCTGGAGTCTATGCTGGAATTGTCAATGCGGAACTTGCTTGAAAATGTCACATGTTCATGGGGCTTCGCTTCAATCAAACCAACCCAGTCGGACACTTTGGTTTCAGTGCCACCAGTGTCTGGTAAGACGCTGTCATTGTACATGCGGTATGACTGACCAACAAAGATGCGCCACTGCGTTTCATGGGCGTGGCCCCACACATTGTCCACCCCGTAAATAAAGCGTGGCCCAGATTCAATGCGGTCATAACCGGCAAAGCGGTTGGCGTCAAATAAGTTGGAGGTGTCAAGCTCATAGGCGACAGAGTCCTCGTTGGGAATCTCATCCGGGTTACCGCCGCGGGGAGAAAGTACCAGCATCGCCATCGGTGTCATTTTATGGTAACCAGTGGCGGAAATAAATGGGCGTTCCCACTGCAAGGAAATTTGCGGTAAAAATCGGCCGTAGGTGCCTTCATCGCCAGCGCTGCTGTCAGTGTCGGTGTTGACTTGGTAAAGGTCAGTGCGTATGTTGGCACGGAAGTCAAATTTGTCCCCACTGTTGAAAATTTTAACATCACGGTATTCCACATCAGTCACCAAGCGGTTGTACTGTGTGCCTTCACTGCGGTAAAGGCTCATCGCATTGGCGGACAATGTGAGCGAGTGGGACTTGTTATGCCCTAGGTTAAATGCTTTTTCATAAATAAATTGTGGCAGAACCTGCGCTGTTTTACCGTCGTCACTGTCCACTTTTTGGTCTTGATAAAATGTGGCGGTGGCGGCGTAGTAATGGTCTTTGGACGCGTCTTCTAAATAAGCGGTGCTTGCTAGGTGAGAAGGGTTCTTGTCAAAAAAGTCGTCTAAGTATGTGTCGTCAGATGCGAGGTTGAGGTTCAAACCTGCACGGCGACCTGGCTTGAAAACATATTCAGTCTGGCTTTGAATGTGTGAGCGCCATGAGCTGGTCAAGTCATCTTCAATGGCACTGGCGGTGAGGTTGTTGTACCACTGTTCGCCTTGTAGGCGGTGTTCTAAGCCCAGCATCGCACCACGGTCGGTCATCAGGCGTAGCCTTGCGGTGGCGTCATGGTTGGGGGCAATATGTTGGTAATAAGCCAGCTTGGTTTCAAACCCGGTGCGGGTAGAGCTTCCAAATCGTGGCGCTAAAAGACCGCTGGCAGGGGTGTTGTCAATGGAGTGCTTGAAATAAGGCATGTAAGCAACGGGCACGCCATAAATGTCCAGTGCAGCATCTTCATATGAGACCATGCTGTTTTCTGCGTCATATTCAATTTCGCTTGCGGTAATGCGCCAAGGTAAAGTGTCGTCTTCGGCACAAGGTTTGCACGGGCTGTAAACAGCATCTTTCAAGGACAGTACGCCTTTTGCGGTGCGGCTGGCTTCGCTGGCGGCAAGCCTTGGGCCTGCATGTTCCAGTTCGCCCATTTTAACACGGATGTTTTTGAGCACGCCGGCTTTTAGGTCGCCATCCAGCTCAATGCTATCTAAAAATAAAGTGATGTTGTCTTCGTTGACGTAAACCACATTGCCCGATGCCACAACTTCGCCGCTGTTGGTGTTGTAAACCAAGCGGTCGGCCCACAACTTACCGTGACTGGACATGATATTGACAGCACCTTTGGCCGACACCACCGTGCCAGACTGGCTGTACTCAAAATGGTCAGCCACTAGGGAAAGTTCGTCCTTTTTGCTTGTGTCTTGTGCGGTGGCATCTGCTACGAAAAGTCCGCTGAGGGCCAGCAAGGCAAGCAATGATGTGGTGTTTTTTAAATGTGTCATGGTTTTGTAATTCGTCAATTATTCTTCTCTAAAGTGGATGAAGAGGCTTAACCCCAACAATCCTGCGATCACCGTCGGCAACCAAGCTGCCAGCATAATGTCAATACCACCGGCAATGCCAAAGGCGCTGATAAAATTGGTGAAGAAGTAAAATGCAAAACCAAAAGCCACGCCAATCATCACCATTTTTGTCATACCTTGATGACGTGAAAATTGTAACGAAAATGGCGCCGCAATCAAGAACATTGCAATCACAAGGGCAGGGCTGGAGATCAGTTTTTGCCACTGCATTTCATGGTTTTGGGTAGGGAAACCAGTATTTTCCAGCTTTTCAATGAAGGCCTCAAGCTCCCACAAATTCAAGGTGCGGGGTGATGTAAAACTGTTACGAATCGTCTCCGGCGTCAAGGTGGTGGGCAGCTCAAACGAAGTGGCTTTTTCCATTGGTTGACCCGGTTTGATGATCAGCGGTGTGTCAATCAGCCATTTGCCAGTGCGCAGGCGCATGTTTGGCGTGTCAATGCGGTTGATGAACTTGCCAGATTTTTCGGTCACAAACACTGAGGCATCGCCTAGTCTTCGGCCGTTATCAAGCACGTTTTTGGCGTAAATAAGCAGGTTTTTGTCATGGTCGTCTTGGCGCAACCAAATGTGACCACCTTCAGTCAAAAAACCAGATGCGGAACCGGGGAAGACCCGTGCTTCAACCTTTTGGTAAGTTTTTAATGTGGTGGAAGAAAAGGGGCTGAGCACAAATAGGTTAAACAAACCAATGCCCAAACAAACAATAAAAGGCGCAATTAAAAAGTTGCGGGCAGGCACACCGCTTGCACGAATGACAATCAGTTCATGGTTGCGGGTCAGCTTTGCAAAGCAAATTAACGTGCCAATTAAAATAGCAAAAGGGGTCAGTTGCAAAATTTGGTCGGGCATTTTAAGCAACAGCATTTCGGTGGCAACGCTGGAGGTGTCCACCGCTTTATCGCCCAGTCGCCTTGTCAGCTCCATAAAGTCAAGCAGAGTTACAATGCCAACCAAAATCAAAGTGGTCACAAAAATGGAAACAAAAAACTTGCGCGCTAAATAAACGAATAAAATGGGGGTAAAGGTGCGGGTGCTTTTAATGTGCATGGTTTACCACTCCTCTTGTTTGCTGATATCACTTAAAACATAAATACAGATCAATATAACGCTGATAACAAACAGCCATTGACCATACAAAAATAAAACTTCGCCCTTGTTGGCAAGGTTGTGGTTAATCACCACCATGGCTTGGAAGAAGAAAGCCGCCAAAATGGCTACCGTTGTTGGCTTGGCCGAGCCGAAACGCCGGCTTTTAGTACCAATTAAAATAGCGGCAGGGATTAAAATAAGAGGGAAAGCTGTCAGCGGCCACAGCAAACGCTTGTGAAACTCGGCAATGTGTTCGTTGCGCTGTTTGGCGGATAAGTGATCCACGTTTAAAAGTTCGCCCAAATAAAGTTCCTGCGGCCCACGTTTGCGCACTTCTTTTTGGGTGAACTCTTTCATAATGTCAATGGAGTAACGGCTAAATTCCACAATGCTTTGTTGTTGTTGGTTAATTTCTTGCCTTGTGCCGTTGACCAGTGCCAAGGAAGGGTAGCCCTTATCATCAAAGGTGATAAAGCCTTCCTCCGCCATTAAAGTAACAGGCTTGCTTTCGTTGTTGGTGTCATGGACCAAAATGCCTTTTAAGTGCATGTTGGGGTGCTTTTCACGGACATAAACCATCACGCTGTCGCCCATTTGGTTAAAGGCACCTTCTTCAATTAAAATGCTACCGCCGGACTGGCGTAGGTCGTGCTGAAGCGCTTTAAAAGCGGTCATCCCAGCAGGGAGCACCCATAAGCTCACAACGTAGGAAAAAATGGCAATAAGCGTTGCCATAAACATAGTTGGCCACACAATGCCCCATTTGCTTTGACCAGAGAAGAAAAGGGGGGCCAGTTCGTTATCGTCATTCAAACGTTTGAAGGAATAGGTGGCCCCAGCAAACAAAGAAAGCGGTAAGATGACAATTAGTAAAGAAGGGATGACCAAAACGGTGATCCATAAAAAGGTGGAAACATCCAACCCTTTGTTGACAATATAGTCCATAAAACGCAACGACTGCATCAGCCATAAAATAGAAAGAAGCACAACCAAAGCTGTGACTGTTGGCTTGATCAAATCACCAAATAAATACTTTGTAAAAATGCGCAAGGGTTTATTGTCCTCTGGGGTTGGTTAAAACTTTATTTCTTCACGTTTCCATGCTTGCGTTTTCTTGCTGTCTCGTTATATCCTTAATAAAGCAAAAACACAATGAAGCAATGTCATTTTTTGTGTCGAATGCATATACTTGTTAAAAATAAAAAGGTTTAAAAGAATGTTAAAAGTAAGCGCAGCCTCTGTTGATGTTAAAAATCTATCCAAATGTGTGGTGTTGTTTGCCACCAAAGGTGCAACCCTTGCGCCAGAAAGTGCAAAGTTCGATAAAGCACACGGTGGTTTGGTTTCAAAAGCGCTTAAGAAGTCTCGCTTCCAAGGCGATGCGGAAAGTACATTTTCTTTTGCCACCCCAAGCCTAGACAAAGTAGACAGTGTGGTGGTTGTTGGTCTTGGCGAAGCCGACAAGCTGGGCACTTATACATGGCGCCGTGCTTGCATTGTTGCATCGCAAGAAGTGAACAAGCAATTTGCAGCGGAAGCAACCTTGGTGGCCGAAAACATTAAAGGTGACAAAACCAAAGAGCTGGAAGTGGCCAAAGCCATTGCCGAAGGTTTCCACATGGGTGTTTATAAATTTGACCGCTTTAAAACAGGGCAAAAGCCACACCAACAAGTAAGCCTTAAAAAATTGACCATTCAAGCCAAAGCAGAAAGCGACCTTAAAGCTGAACTGCCATTGGTGGAAGCACAAACAGAAGGTGTAAACCTTGCACGTGACCTTGTAAACCTGCCACCAAACATTGCCAACCCTGACTATATGGTAGAAGTTTCAAAAGAACTGGCTAAGGACGGTGTTAAAGTAACCGTGCTTGGCGAAAAACAAATGGAAAAGCTGGGCATGAACTGCTTGCTGGCTGTGGGTCGTGCTTCACATCAGGAGTCTCGTTTGATTGTGATGAAGTACACAGGAAATAAAAAATCGAAAGACTATAAAGCCATTGTTGGTAAAGGCGTGATGTTTGACTCGGGTGGTTACAACTTAAAGCCAAGCCAAGGCATGGCAATGATGAAAGGTGACATGGGCGGCGCAGCTGCTGTCATGGGTGCCATGAAGGCGCTGGCCAAGCGTAAGTCTAAGGTGAACGTGATTGGCGTGTGCGGCTGTGTGATGAACATGATCGACGGCAACGGCTTCTTACCATCGGACATCTTGACTTCTTACAGCGGTAAAACAGTTGAAATTGGCAACACCGATGCCGAAGGCCGTTTGGTACTGGCTGATGCGATGAGCTACATCATCGACAAGGAAAAACCAACCGAAATTATTGACATTGCGACCCTGACAGGGGCATGCATGGTGGCTTTAGGTGGCTCGTACGCTGGGTTGTTTAGTAACAGCGAAAAGATGGCCGAAGGCCTGAAAGAAGCGGGCGACACTGTGGGCGAACGCTTGTGGCGCTTACCAATTGACGATGCTTACGCCGCCAAGCCACTACTGGCTGACCTGAACAATGACGGCTCCCGCTTTGGTGGCGCTTCCACCGCGGCTGTGTTTTTGAAGAACTTTGTCGGCGACACACCGTGGGCACACTTGGACATTGCAGGCGTTGGCATTGGCGAAAAAATCCCTGGCACCAGCCCTGTGGACGGTGCATCTGGTTTTGGTGCAAAAATCTTTGTCAACTACTTGGAAAAAGATGCCTCATAACAGGCGGCTAAAATCAAAGAGGTGCTTTCATAGCACCTCTTTTTTTTTGGGTGAATGTGGCCATGAAAAAAAGCCTCCGAGGTGGAGGCTTTAAAAATGCTTTTTGTAAGTAGTGTTCGTTTTAAACACCTGCTTGATAGGTGATAAAACCATCAAAGTAATCCACACCCACATGGCCATTTTTAAGCAAGTGGCAGTGCTTGGCCCAGTCTTCCACCGCAACCAATTGCAGGGCGTTGCTGGTGCCGTGAGCTTGCACTTGGGTTAAGTTTTTGTACATGTAAACAGAAGGCATGCCGTCCACCGGGCTGACACCCGCATCACGGATGGTGAAACCTTTGGACATCAGGCTTTTAATGCTGGCGGCGTTTTGAATGTCAACTTCGCAAATGGCGGTTTCCTTGCCGGCAAGGGCTGCTTGTTCCAGTCTTGCGTCAATCAAAGTTTTTTGTAGGCCACGGCCTCTAAAGTCGGGGTGGACCACAGTGCTTTTTAATAAAGCGCATGTGTTAAGTTCTGGCGTGGAAATTTTGGGGTCAAAACCTGTTTCTTCATTTGTTTGGGGGAAGTGAACAATACTGTAAGCCACCAAGTCTTCACCGTCTTTTAAACCAATAATTTGACCACCTTGGTGCATAAAGCGTAAAAAATCTTCCTTAGAGCGTTTGGCGATGAAATGTTTTTTATGGCTTGGTAAACCGTCAATCACAGTGTCTTGCAGGTCAACAATGTTGGGTATGTCCACTTGTTTTAAAGTGTGAGAAGTCACAGATGCATTGCGCAATGCGTTTAAATTGTTTGCAACACTTTCATGTGTAAAGCCGTTAAAAATTGCCATAACATTCCCCCTTGTTTTTTTTATAAGGCATTTTAGAGTATCGCTTTTTTTGTTTGTATGCAACTTTTTTGTGGTGCACCATAATTTGAACACGTTGAAACATGTGTTTATTTTTATGCTCTGCTTTGCTATATTGGCCATGTTTTTAAAATTAAAAGGGTCTGACGAATCATGACTGACATTTCATTTTATCAGGTGATGAATGCAACGCCAGCTTCGGTGGATGCCACGCTACCCGCTTTGCTGAATAAAGCTTTAAAGTCGGGGAAGAATGTTGTTGTCAAATGCCCCAGCGTTGAGCGGATGGAAAGACTGGACGAAGCGCTTTGGACCTTTAAAGAAGATTCATTTTTGCCCCACGGCACACAGGCCGACAAACTGGCCGAAAAACAACCCATCTACCTCACCACAGAGGACGAAAACCCCAACGGGGCGGAAATTTTGGTGGTCATCAGCGGTGCAACATCGGCAGACTTTTCTTCCTACGAACGGGTGATGGACATGTTTGAAGCGTCCGACATTCAAAAACAAAATGCCCGTAAAAGGTGGAAGGATCTTAAAAGTAAGGGCTACCCATTGGCCTATTTTGCCCACAAAGACGGCAAGTGGAGCAAGGAAGCTTAACGCCAACCTTTTCGTTGTGGTTTTTGTTTGAACCCACCCTTTTTGGTTTTTTTGCTCCCTTTAAGGTGCTGTTCATTTAAGCTAAGCAGAATAAATTGAAAGCTTTGCCATAAATTCCTAGAAAAAACAGCAAGACAATGTTAAAAATATCCGTCTCATTATTCAGAAATTAAAAGGTAATAACATGCTTACAGGGAATGACATTCGTAACAAGTTTTTAAAATTTTTCGAATCCAAAGGCCACACCATTGTGCCTTCCGCGTCTTTAATTCCAACCAATGACCCAACATTGATGTTCACAGCCGCGGGCATGGTGCCTTTTAAAAATGTTTTTACAGGCGTTGAAAAACGGGACTATACCCGTGCCACGTCTTCCCAGCGTTGTGTTCGTGCTGGTGGTAAGCACAATGACCTTGAAAATGTGGGTCACACAGCCCGTCACCACACCTTTTTTGAAATGTTGGGCAACTTCTCCTTTGGGGACTATTTTAAAGAAGATGCCATCCCCTTTGCGTGGGAGTTTTTAACTTCAAAAGAATACATGGGCATTGACCCGTTAAAGCTTTATGTCACCATTTACCACACCGACGAAGAGTCCGAAAAAATTTGGCGTGGCATTTGGCACAAAGCAGGCTTAAGCGACACACAAATTGAAAAAGAAGACCGTATTATTAAAATTGCCACCGATGACAACTTCTGGTCAGCGGGGGACACCGGCCCCTGCGGTCCATCGACCGAGATTTTTTATGATCACGGTGATCAATACTGGGGCGATAAACCCGGTACACCAGATGAAGACGGTGACCGCTTTATTGAAATTTGGAACATTGTCTTCATGCAGTATGACCGCCAAGCCGACGGTGAAATGAAACCTCTGCCCAAAACAGGGGTGGACACAGGTTGCGGCCTAGAACGTATCACTGCTGTGATGCAAGGTGTCAACATGAACTATGACATTGACCTGTTCCAAGCTATTATTCAAAAGTCTGCTGAAATGGCCGGTTTAAACTACGGCGAAAATGACGAAACGGACGTTTCCTTGCGTGTGATTGCCGATCATTTGCGTGCCACCGCCTTTTTGTTGACCGATGGTGTGATGCCTTCAAACGAAGGCCGTGGCTACGTTTTACGCCGCATTATGCGCCGTGCGATGCGCCATATTAACATGATTGGGGTGACAGAGCCGTTTATGTTTAAACTGGTACCAGTACTTTGCCGAGTGATGGGCGAACAATACCCCGAACTAGAACGTGCGCAAAAAATGGTTTCAGACGTTATTAAAATTGAAGAAGAACGCTTTGGTAAAACCTTAACCAAGGGCATGGCCATTTTGGAAGAAGAAGTGGCAGGCATGGCCAAGGGTTCTAAGTTCAGCGGTGCGGTTGCCTTTAAACTTTATGACACTTTCGGATTTCCACTGGACCTGACACAAGACGCTTTGCAACAGCGTGAAATTGAAGTGGATGTGGAAGCTTACCAAACCTGCATGGCCGAGCAACGTGCCAAAGCCAAAGCAGCTGGCATGGGTGGTACAGGGCAAGAAAAATTGGCACCTGTTTGGTTTGACTTGGTGGACACTTTGCCAAGCACCGAATTTTTAGGCTACGAAACCACAACAGCCGAAGGCCAGGTGGAAGCATTGGTGCAAAATGACAAGTCTGTTGAAAGTTTGCAAAAAGGCGACGAAGGCTACTTGTTGGTCAATCAAACACCCTTTTATGGTGAAAGTGGTGGCCAAGTGGGCGACACCGGTTTTGTGAAAACAGCAACGGGTCAAGCAACTGTGTTGGACACTCAAAAACTGTTCGACGGTAAGCTTTACCAACATAAAATTAAAGTGACAGAAGGCACGGTTTCCAAAGGCACCGGCGCAGAACTTGTGGTGGACGCGGGCCGCCGTCAAGCCATTGAATGCAACCACTCGGGCACCCATTTGGTGCATAAAGCCTTGCAGGACATTTTGGGCGACCATGTTTTCCAAAAAGGTTCTGTGGTCACGGCAGAAAAACTGCGCTTTGACTTTTCACACCCTAAAGCGCTGACTGAACAAGAGCTTCAACAAATTGAAGGTCAGGTCAATGCGATGATCTGGCAAAACAGCGAAGTCACAACCCGTTTGATGGACAAAGACGCAGCGGTGGAAGCTGGTGCGATGGCCTTGTTTGGTGAAAAATACGACGACGAGGTAAGAGTCTTGTCTATGGGTGATAGTGAGCTTGTATCTGTTGAGCTTTGCGGTGGTACACACGTTAAGCGCACAGGCGACATTGGCTTGTTTAAAATTCTATCCGATGCGTCTGTTTCCGCAGGCGTGCGCCGTATTGAAGCCGTCACGGGGCTGGGTGCGTTTAATTACCTCAACAACCAAGATAAGGCGGTTAAAAACATGGCGGCACTTGTTAAAGCTAAGCCAAGTGAAGTGGCCAACCGTGTTGAAGCCATGCAAGCTGAAATTAAAAAGCTGAAGCAAGACCTTAAAAATGCTCAAAAAGGTGGTGGTTCAAACACTGGCAACAGCCCCGCCGATCTGATTAAAAACGCCGAAGACATTGCAGGTGTTAAGTTTGTAGCACTGGCGCAGGACGGTATGGACGCTGCACTGATGCGTGAAATGATTGACGACATTAAAAACGCCCTCGGTTCAGGTGTGATTGTTGTGGCCAGCAACAATGGCGAAAAAGCATCCATCGCTTGTGGTGTAACCAAAGACTTGGTGGGCAAATATAAAGCGGGCGACATTGTTAATGCCGCAGCGGCTACATTAGGTGGTAAAGGTGGCGGACGACCGGACATGGCGATGGCTGGCGGTAAAGCGGGTGACTTAACGGCCGCCATTGCCGCCGCAAAATCAGCTATGTAAGCTTGTTATAAAAACAAAAAAGCCTCCGGATGGAGGCTTTTTTACGTGCTTATGATTTTTTATGAATCTCTTTGGTGTATTTGTGTGCGTATAAATAAACAGCTTCAGACTCTAGGTCAAAGCCAACAGCGACGTAACTCCAATAAGTGCTGGCCACTTCCTTTAGGGCTTTAATTTCGTCGTCTGTTAATGCGTCGATCAGTTTTATCACTGCGTCAACAGCGGTATCATGGCAGGATGCAAAGTGGCTTTTGACGATATATTCGTTAATTTGGTAGCCATTGTGATGGCATCTTTTCATAAAAGACGCCCAATGTAAGTTGTCGTTCGCTACGCATCTTATGATACTTGAAACATATTTTTTTCTTTCTGGTACGTTCATAACTTTCCTTAAGGTTAAATAACTTTAATAAAAATGAGAAGGTGGTTCATGGGTGGTGTTGATACGGGTAGAGGCATAAAGCTTGTGGCCGATTACCACTTCAGTGTGTGAAAGATTTCAAAATGAGAAAAGAAAATGTATTCTGTATACATCTTTGTAGCATCTAAGCTTTGTTTTGTAAAACTTTTTTGTTAATCTGTTTTTTGAATAACAAATGTAAAATAAAAAGTAAGTTATGCACTTTTTTCTTGGTGGGATGTATTGGCGAGAGAGTAAATTATGGAAAAAATGTCTTTAAAAGATTTAGGTGAAAATATTGTGGTTATTGGTCGCAGTAATAGCGGCAAATCCACTTTGGCGCAAAAGCTTTCAGACCATTTAAAACTGCCAGTTTTGTACATGGACAGTATAGCTTTTTATGAAGGCTCGCAGTGGGAAAATATCCCCAAAGATGAACTGGCGAAGAAGGTAAATGTTTTTCTTGAGAGCCATGATAAGTGGGTGATTGAGGGGAATTATACAAATTGTTTGGAAGCACGAATCCAAAAGGCTTCTGTGGTTATTTTTATGGATATGTCTTACCTTGGCTTTTTGTGGTGTTTCTGGAAAAGGACCCGTTCTGGAAAGCGCATTGGTGGGCTTGAAGGCGCAAAAGACACCTTTAATTGGGAAATGTTGAAGTGGGTTGCATTTAACTATCCTAAAAGTCGGGCAAAGAAATTGGAAATGATACAGCGTCATCAAGTGCCGATGATCCATTTGAAAACGATAAAACAATTAAACGCATGTTATAAAATGTGGGGCTTAAAGTGGGATTAAAAGTTTTTCTTCAGCTTCTTTTTTGTTAACCTTATAACAAAATCAAAATAATTAAAATTGAAGTGTTTTTCATGCGTGCTTTGTTAGGTTTAATTTTCAGCGTTTTATTGCTTGCGCCCCCATCATGGGCGCAAAATGTTGGCGCTTTGCCACCGTTTATCCAGCAGCAGGCAAACGTGCCTATTTTGCATGAAGGCGCGCGCATTCAGCCTGTTTACAGCCAGCATGGCATGGTGGTCAGCGCCGATAAATACGCCAGCCAAGTGGGGCAAAACATTTTAATGCAAGGTGGCAACGCAGTGGATGCGGCGGTGGCGGTAGCCTTTACCATGGCGGTGACCATGCCCCGTGCCGGCAACCTTGGTGGCGGTGGCTTTATGCTGGTTTATGACGCAAAAAACAAAACAACTCGTGCCATTGACTACCGTGAAAAAGCACCGCTTGCGGCCAGCGCCAACATGTATCTGGACGAAAATGGCGAAGTGGACGAAAATTTAGCCCGTTTTTCATACAAAAGTGCAGGGGTGCCCGGCACGGTCAAGGGGATGGAGCTGGCATTTCGGCTTTATGGATCCTTGGATTGGCAAGCCTTGCTGGATCCTGCCATTCATTACGCTTCAAACGGTGTAAGGGTCAGCCAAAGTTTGGCCGAATCATTGCAAAAAAAGGCGGCGCATTTGTGGAAGTCCCCCGCTGCACGCAAGGTGTTTTTTAAACAAGATCATTTTTACAGCGCTGGAGACACTTTGTACCAAAAGGACCTTGCAAAAACCTTGGTGACCCTTGCAAAAGAAGGGGCGGACGCCTTTTATAAAGGGGATATTGCCACACGCATCGCCTTGGATATGAAAAAAAATGGCGGTCTAATTACGATGCAGGACTTGGCCGAATATCAAGCAGTTTTGAGGGAGCCGTTGGTCGGTTATTACCGTGGCTATAAGGTGCTTTCCATGCCGCCGCCATCAAGTGGTGGTGTCCACCTCATTCAAATGCTTAAAGCTTTAGAACAATTCCCCATCCAGCAACAGCGTTGGGGGCACGGCTCCAGCGACACCATGCACGTGATGGCAGAGGTGATGCGCCAAGCGTACGCCGACCGTTCTAAGTATTTAGGCGATACCGACTTTGTAAGCGTGCCGATAAAAGCACTGATGTCCGACCTTTATGCCATTCGTACTGCCAAAGGCATTTCCATGGCCAGCGCCACACCTTCAGAATTGGTGGAAGGCGGCAAGTTTTTGCCAGACGAAAGTCCGCAAACCACTCACTTTACCATTGTTGATAAGTGGGGCAACGTGGTCACCAACACCTACACCTTAAACTTCAGCTACGGCAGTGGCCACATGGTGGCAGGGACGGGAATATTGCTAAACAATGAAATGGACGACTTCGTTTCAAAAGTGGGGGTGGCGAACGCTTATGGCTTAATTGGCAATGAGAAAAACGCCATTGAACCTGAAAAACGACCGCTCAGCTCCATGACTCCAACCTTGGTGTTTGACGCAGATGACCAATTTTACATGGCGCTGGGCAGTCCTGGTGGCAGCCGCATCATCACATCTGTGTTAAATGTGTTGATGAACGTGATTGACCATAACATGAACTTGGCAGAAGCCATTACCGCACCGCGCATGCACCACCAATATATGCCAGACAAGGTGCAGGTGGAAAAAGGTTTTAGCTTGGACACCTTAAAACTGCTGAACCACAAAGGTCACACGGTGGAGGAGGTGGCACCGATGGGTGCTGTGATGGCGGTGAAACGTGCGCCTAAAGGTCAGAAAGGTTATGTTGCTTTTGCAGACACCCGCCGTGCGGACGCTTTTGTGGCGGTTCAAACCCAACCACAAGATAACAACCCCTTGGCACGCAAGGACATGGACTGGCTGAGCGACCTTTTTGAATAGGCTGGTTTAGAAGCGGTTGCAAGCGTATGCGATGTGAGCATACATTGATGCGGCACTGGTTTTACGCTGTTGAGTTTAAGTAGGCTTAATCCACCACTTTAATTTGGCTGATGGTTTGCCGACCTTTTCTGGGGTCCTCATCCAGCTTAAAAAGGACATCTTGCCCTTTTATGAGTTCATCATATCCCGACCGTTCAACGGCTGTGAGGTGAATAAAAATGTCCGAATTGGCCTTCTCAATATTTGGCTCCACAAACCCATACCCTTTTATCTTGCAGAACCATTTTACTTTACCAGGTATCATAACTTTGCCCTTATCTATACCTTGTTAAACAAAACACACATTGATATTATAGTGCTTAATTTTTAAATTTCAAGCATTGGTTGTTTAAAGTGTGAGTTATATTGCAATTTTATGGGTAGTTTTAAAAATTGCCATGACGAGTACACACTTAATAGTTGTGTAAGGTGTATTGGCGTGACGCGCACAACTGAAAGCCTTTTATTTTCACCCTGTCTTGATGTTCTGTGAGGCTTCGGTTAAGATATCAAAAAACTTGTGAAAGTAAAGGTTACCGTGGAAAATTTGAACGAATTTGTACAATTAACAACTGACTTTTGGGCAACAGAAGTCTTCGGCGTCACCGTGGGGGACATTTTTATTGCTTTTATCATCTTATATGCCTTTGTGTTACTGCGCCAATGGGTGGCTAAGTTTATCTTGGCTTGGTTGTCATTTTTAACATCTAAAAGTGAAACGACGTTGGACGATGAAGTTGTTGGGGCGTTGGAAGGACCTATTCGTTTGTTGCCCGTTACATTGGGTGTTTTTCTTTCCATGCAATACCTTGAAGTGACAGGTAACCTTGAAATTATGATGACCAACTTGGTGCGTTCCTTCATTGCGGTTACCATTTTTTGGAGTGCTTATAACTTAACCAATTATGCATCTACACTGCTAGAACGTAGAAGCCGCCGCATGACCACGGTGATGGTGGACTGGTTGGCCAAAACCATTAAAGTGGTGTTTGTGCTGGTGGGTATTGCCACCATTTTGGAAGTTTGGGGCATTCAAGTAGGGCCTATTATCGCAGGTTTAGGTTTGTTTGGTGTTGCGGTGGCCTTGGGCGCGCAGGATCTGTTTAAAAACCTGATTTCAGGTGCCCTTGTGATTGCCGAGCGACGCTTTAACAAAGGCGACTGGGTGTTGGTGGAAGGCGTGGTGGAAGGCGTGGTGGAAAAAATTGGCTTCCGCTCCACTGTGGTGCGCCGCTTTGATAAAGCGCCTGTTTATGTACCCAATTCTAAATTAAGCGACAGCGCTGTCACCAATTTTAGCGCCATGACCCACCGCCGTATTTACTGGATGATTGGCGTGGAATATAAAACAACCGTCGACCAGCTTAAAAAAATCCGTGATGGTATTGAAGAATATGTCACCAAAAATGAAGATTTTGCACCGGCAGATGAAGTGGCTAGCTTTGTCCGTGTCGATAAATTCAATGACTCTTCCATTGACCTGATGCTTTACTGCTTTACCAAAACCACCAACTGGGGCGAATGGTTGGAAATTAAGGAAAAATTGGCCTACGCCATTAAAGAAATTGTTGAAAATGCGGGCACCGGCTTTGCCTTCCCAAGCCAAAGTTTGTACCTAGAAAGCTTGCCGGAAGACACGCCAGAGCTGTTTAACCCACCACAGAAAAAAGACAGTAAAAAAGGTGATAAAAAATCGGCCTCCAAGGCTCAAAAAACAACCAAGGTGACCAAAGCAGAAAAGCCGAAGAAGGAAACCAAAGCCAAAGCAAAGGCAAAGGCAAAGCCTAAAAAAACCGCCGAGCAATTGGCCAAAGAAGAAGACGATAAAAACCAATATAAACTGGAGATGTAACCCGTGCCCGCACCCACTTCAAAACGATTACGCAACCACGCAAAAGTGGTTCAAGTGGCCGCATGGTCATACATTTTACTGGCCTTTTTGTACCCTGTGTTTACCTTCAGCTCATACCAAGTGGCAGATCAGGGTAACATTGCGGCGTCTCTTCAAGGGTTGGTTGAAGGTGCAGGGGCGTCCCACGTTTGGTGGCTGTTCTTTAGCTTAATTCCCATGTTGTTGGTTTTTGGAAGCATTGGCTTTTATTCTGCCGTGAAGCCGTACGCCTTCAAATCAGCAGGGCTTTCGCTAACCTTTTCGGTGATTTCCGCGGTTGGGTTTTTGCTGGGCATTGGTCGCTGGGCAACTTTAAACTGGGGCTTTGGCGAGGCTTTTGTCACCTATCAAGAAAACAGTGACCTGCTGACCCAACTTTATTTCTGGTCAAATCAATTTATGGGCTTTTGGTTGGGCCATGTTATGGCCGAGCTTTTTTTGTTTATGGCCATGGGCTTTATGGCATATGCGATGTTCCATTCCAAACGTTTTCCAAGGTGGTTGTGCCTGTTTGCGGGGTTGTTGTTTGTGTTGGGCACTGTTTCGATCTTTAGAGACATGAACATGGCGGCAAACGCTGTTCACGGCTTTTTGCAAACTTTGATGTTGGTGCCACTGTTCTTTATTTTATTGGCCATTGGCCTGTTTAAATTTAAAGGCAAAGCCACCGAAAAACCCATTGGCCGTTATGCCAAGCGCAAAAACAAAGCCAGTAAAAATAAAAAAGGTTTTGTGGGCCAATTTAAAAAACGTAAAAAAAGCAAAAAGCGTTAAAACTTATGGCGCTTGCCCTTGCAACGCCCACCGCTTTGCACTATACCTGTAAAGCGTTTTTAAAAACGACATAATGTACACATAAAATAAAAGAGAAATGCGTCAATGGAAACGAACCAGCACATACAAATTCGCCAAGAAAAAGTGAACGCTTTAAGAGACATGGGCATCAACCCATTTCCCAACAAGTTTAAACCCAAACACACATGTGCTGACCTTTCTAAACGCTTTGAAAATGACGACAAGGACACATTAGAAAACGTGACTGATAGCTTCACCCTTGCAGGGCGTATTATGTTACTTCGTGAATTTGGTAAGCTTGCGTTTTTCTCTCTCGCCGATGCTTCGGGCCGCTTGCAGTGTTCTGTTTCAGTGGACACAACAGGCAAAGAACAGTATGACATCTTTAAAAAATATGTCGACATGGGGGACATTATCGGCGTGGAAGGTCGGATGACCCGCACCCAAAAAGGCGAGCTGACATTGGCGGCCGACCGTTTTGAAATTATCAACAAAAGCAAACGCCCTCTGCCAGATAAATTTAAAGGCCTCAGCGACACGGAAACACGTTACCGCCAACGCTATGTGGACCTGATTATGAACGACGACGTTAAAGAAACGTTTAAAAAGCGCAGTCAAATTGTCAGCGCCATCCGTGAATATATGACCGAGGCCGGCTTTATGGAAGTGGAAACACCAATGTTGCACCACAAGGCTTCCGGTGCGGCGGCACGCCCGTTTGAAACCTATCACAACGCCCTTTCCATGGAAATGAAACTGCGCATCGCGCCAGAACTTCACCTTAAGCGTTTGGTTGTGGGCGGTTTTGACCGTGTGTTCGAAATTAACCGTAACTTCCGTAACGAAGGGGTGTCTGTGCGTCACAACCCAGAATTTACAATGATGGAATTTTACGCCGCTTATTGGGACTACCACGACCTGATGGACTTTAGCGCCAAGTTGATTGAGCACTGCGCCATCAAAGCCATGGGCACAACCGAGCTAACATATGGTGAGCACAAAGTGTCCCTTAAAGCGCCATTTACCAAACTTTCGATGAAAGAAGCCTTGCTCACCATTGGTGAAGTGAGCGAAGATGACTTGGTTTCCATTGAATCCATGAAAGCAGTGGCGCAAAAACGTGGCGTACAACTTTCCAAATGGGGTGACTATGGCCAGTGCTTCCTTGAATTGTTTGAAGAACTGTGCGAAGAAAAGTTGATTGACCCAACCTTTATTTATGACTATCCAACCAGTACATCACCACTTTCCCGCCCGAAAGATGGCGCCGAAGAGTGGACAGAACGTGCCGAGCTTTTCTGCGTGGGCCGAGAACTGGGCAACCTGTTCAGTGAGCTGAATGACCCTGTGGATCAAGCCAACCGCTTCCAAGACCAAATTGACCAGATGGACAAAGGCAACGACGAAGCGATGGCTTACGATGAAGATTATGTCCGTGCTTTAGAATACGGCATGCCTTACGCCGGCGGCATGGGCATTGGCATTGACAGACTGGTGATGTTGCTGACAAACCAAGCTTCTATCCGTGATGTTATTTTATTCCCGCACTTGCGCCCAGAAAGTGGCAGCGAAGCCGCTTCAAATGGTGCGGTGCCAACGGCCGAGACGGATGCTGGCAATAAGCTAGACACCTCAAACTATAAATTTGTTTGTGTGGTCAATAAAAAGGCCGAAACCGGTGCAGTGATTAACGCCGCTGTTAAAATGGCCGCAGGTTTGGGTGCAACATTTGGTGGCAACCTTAAAACCGTAACCTTTAAGGACGCCAGCGAAGCCGAACACGGCAACGTGCCAAACGTACCTGTTGTGGTGTTAAAGGCCGACAATGCCAACAAAATTCGTGCCGTGCGTGCCTTGGCAGAAGAAGAGGGCGTGGCATACAGCGACTTCAACGCATCCATGGCTTTAGGCGACGCAACCGAACAGCGCAAAGTGCTGAGCGCGCTGAGCGATGATGACTTGGACTATCAAGGCATTTGCTTGTTTGGCCCTGAAGACGTTGTTAATCAATTAACCAAAAAGTTTTCACTTTACCGTTAATTTTTGAGCAGGGCATAAGCACTCTCGAGCGATTAATTTTATTTTATTCTGCGTCGGCTACTGCGTGTAGCCGTCCGCATTTAAAATAAAATTTCTCATCTCGATATCACTCATGCTGGCTAGGCATCCTTGTGTGTTACATCGCACATATATCTCTGTGCGTGGCACTTGCTTGCGATGTGTTTTGATAAAGTTCAAAAAAACAAAATAGGCATCTCATTTCCACCAACTCTGGTGGGGCATGGGCATCTCTTGCTATTTATCTACACTTTAAAAAAAACTCGCCTAAATTATCTAGGCGTCGTGCTTTTGCATTGCAACTAAATAACAAGATTTACGCATGCTTGCGGTATGCGATAAAAATTTCTCATCTTTATATTATTTTGAGAATACAGCTCTATGAGGTCATGTTTGCGGGAGTTTTTGTCTCATTTAATCAAGTTAAGCGCCGTTGCACATAAAAAAAGGAGAGCCGAAGCTCTCCTTTAATGTCGTTAGACTCGCTATTAACAATCTGCGTGGTTAGGGTTGGCTAAACAAAAACGCTGCTTAGCCCGCTCTTCAGCTTGTTGCTGAATGTTGCTTGTGCTACCTCGCGTGATTTTGTTTTGCTGTATAATCATTTGAGTAGGACAGTTGCGACCTTGAGCACCTGTTGCTGTACAAGTTGATCTTTCAGGAGTAATTTCCATCTGGATCTGACCATTTTCGTTATAAGACTGGTAGCTTACGCAGCCAGTCATCGAAAGTGAAAATAGTACAGCGGTTACCACAAAGATTTTTTTGATTAAGTTTTTCATGTTGTTTCCTTAGGGCGGGTTACGCCCAAGTTAAGAGATTAAATAAGTGGTACATAAACTGCGGCTGCACCAATATGGTACTGATACAGAACAGAAAGTTGTGACTGACCGCCAGCATTATTGTATTGACGCTGTAAGTCTGATAATTGCATTTGCCAGTCACGGATGTAAAGATCTGTTTGTGACATTTGCATAATCAGGTCAGCTTCAATTTGCTTTAAGCCTTGAATCTCATCTGCGTTTCCGCCAGAGCGTTCAAGGTTATAACGACGGTTGATCACACTTTGCAGTGTGTTGTTTTGCTCCAGTGCATAGCTATTGTAATATGCATAAACGTCTTTAAACTGCTGATAAGCAGTAGCACGTTTCTCACATTCCTGATATGCTTCGTACTGTCTATTAAAAATGAAGTCTATTTGACTATCAATAGGGTAGTAAGTTTCACATCCACCGTAAACCAGCTCGCTCAGCTCGCCATCAATTGAATTGCCACGCTTTGGTTGCTGATTGTTTTGGTTGCCAAAAATTGCAACGCCAGCAGCAATAACAGCTCCACCAATTAAAATTTTATCTCTTGTGCCGCTCTTCATAGTTGAAGAACAAGCAGTGTTAGAAATAACAATTACCGCAATAATTACGGCTCTGATCAAAGTTTTCATAGTTTATCCTTAGGGCGGGTTTCGCCCAAGTGTAGAATTTAAAAATAATGATTAAAAGTTTTGAAGTTAGAAAAGTATCAAGCACAGCATAAATGCTGTGAATGCCGTAAAAGGTCAAAAAGATACTTCATCAATTATTTGTTTATATAATGCATCAAAAGTGAAGTTCAAGCAAAATCGGCGAAAATTGTTGAATTTAAATGGGTTTTGGCTGTTTGTTTTATCATTTAAAAAAACTGACAACCCTTTTATGGGGCAAGCAAGGCTCCTTTAACCATGGAACAAAGACACCACAGTTTGAAACACCAGCCAGAAATGTGAGCTTGTTTTTATGAAAAAGGCGGTTCGTCCACATCACTAGCAGGGGCAGATGTTTGCGGCATGGGCGCACCTGTGTTGGGCACAAAGGCACCGCTGTTTGCGTCGGCATTGGCGCTGCCATACTGGTCAATCGCCACAGCGGGAACATAGTCCTTAAACAAGGTGTATTGCGGCAAGAAGGAAAGCGCCACCGTGGTTGTGGGACCTTTACGGTTTTTAGAAATGATACATTCCGCTTTACCTTTAATGCGCTGTAAATGGCTGCGCTGTTCTTCGGTTCTGTCCACCTCTGGTGGTAGGGTTTTTTCGAAGTAATAGTCCTCACGGTACAAGAACATCACAACGTCGGCGTCCTGCTCAATGGAACCGGATTCACGCAAGTCAGAAAGCATCGGGCGCTTGTTGTCACGGCTTTCCACCGCACGGGAAAGCTGAGAAAGTGCAATAACGGGGATGGAAAGCTCACGGGCAACGGCTTTAAGGCCTTGTGAAATCTCACTAATTTCTTGAACACGGTTTTGCTGTGAACTTTTGGAAGACCCACGCATCAACTGTAAATAATCGACCACAATCATGCCAATGTCGTACTGCCTTTTCATGCGGCGTGCACGGGAACGGAAGGCGGCAATTGGCAGTGCAGGGGTGTCGTCAATAATAATGGGCATTTCCGCCAAGGTGTTGGCGCAGGCTTGAATGCGGGTAAATTCCTCATCGTCCAAGGAACCATCGGTAATTTTGTGGGAGTTGACACGGGCCTCGGCACTGATGATACGGCTGGTCAACTGCTCGGCGGACATCTCCATTGAGAAAACACCCACGGCCGCACCGCCAAATTGGTTGTTTTTAATGGCCGCCGCCGCATTTTGCGCAAAGTTAATGGAAATAGCGGTTTTACCCATGGAAGGACGTGCGGCCAGAATGATCAATTCATCTTTATGAAAACCGCCTAGGGCTTCATCAATGTCCTTCAAGCCAGATGTTACACCCACCAACTGGCCTTGATTTTTCTTGGCTTCGGCAATTTGGTCAATCACATTTTTAAGGGGGTTTTTAAGGTCTTGGTAGGTGACGGTGGAACCATTTTCCACCAAGGTAAACAATGTTTGCTCGACATTGCTGATCATGTCCGAAATGCGGTCGGACTGTTCCGACGCTGGAATATCCTGCGCGTCATGGGCAAGGTTTTGCCCCACTTCAATCAATCGGCGCTGTAAGTAATAGTTTTTAATAATGCCGGAAAGGTCACGCACGTGGAAAGCGTTGGACGCATTTTCCAAAATTTTGGACAAATGGTTGGCCAAGTCGCCGTCACCATCGAAGGTGCTTTTCATGTTTTCGCGGATGGTCATGGGGCTGGCTTCAAAGCCTTTGCCTAAAAGTTGGGAAATGGAGGCAAAAACCGCACCATTGAACTTGACATAAAAGTGTTCTGGCAACAATTCGCCTTCCACTTCGTCAAAATATTCGTTGTTCAGCATCAAAAGACCAATCAAAGCTTGCTCCACTTCCGAAGAGTGTGGCAGTTCTTTGGTCACTTGCAGGTTGTCAAAGTCACCCGATTGTTGCAAGTGGTGGTCAATGGATTGTAACTGTGGCATTGCGTAATTTCCCCAAAAATTTGTGGCTTTAATATGCCATATTTCTAAACAGAATTAAACAGTTTTGCAAAAGAAAAAGCACCCCTTTGAAAAAGGAGTGCTTTGTTTTTAGTTTTCGATACAAAGAGTGCGACCGGTTAGTATTTGTTGCCAGTTGCGGGGTGTAAAAACGGTGTTGGAGTTTTTGAAGTTTGTTGAAAACTTGTTGAGAACTTCTTCAACCGCTGCTGGGTCAAACTGTTCCACCGAAATGGCCACTTTATAATGACGAGTAGCGGTTCGAGTATATACAACTTGAACACCGCCGACATTGCTATAAACAGGTGTTGTTACACTACATTCTTCCGCTTTGTAAAGGGCGATGATTACAATGTTGGTCAGCTCTTTCGCTTGAGCTGACACAATTTTTTTGTGTTGCGCCTGGGCGAATTTTGCAAAGTTTTCAGTTTGTAAATCGTCAACTGAAGGTGGGTTGGTTAAAGTAAAGCTGTTGTTTACTGGCATAATATGCCTCCATTGGTAGAAAAAAGGAAAGGTGAAATAATAATCATTTAAAATTTGATGGTTGCGGATGGTACTTTCAAGGGGTAAAGGCATAAAAAACAGCAAGAAACACAAAAAAGCCCGCATCAAGCGGGCTTTGGTTCGGTTGTTGAAAGTTATGGGTTACGGGTAAGCAATTTGCATAAGATGGGTTTTGTGCAAATCATGGTAATAAAAATCAACATACCAGCCATCAAATTGAAGGCGTTCTTGTACAATTTGATGGGCCATCAAGGTAATGCTTCTTTGTGTGAGGGCTTCATGTATGTTTTGCGCTGGTTGCAACATTTGAAAAAATATAAATGTATCCGCAGGGATGTAAGCGCTCTGTCCATCTACGCGTTTTTTGCTTTGCAGGTTAAAGGGGTGAGTGGCCTTTAGCTTGTTTATAACTTCTTGGTATATAGCCTCAGCTGTCTCTTCAAGCTTAAGCTGTTCTTGGGCAATTCTGGCTTGGGTTAATGCCAAAAGGCGTTTTGGGTCCTTGTGTTCAGACGGTGTCATGGTTGACTCCTTAAGGTGATAAACTCAATACTGAGTATTAAAAAAAGTACAAAAAGTGGTTTATTGTTTTTAGATATAAGAACAACTTATTTAGTTTCAACCCTAAAGCATTAAAAAAAGCCCGCATCAAGCGGGCTTTGGTTCGATATGGGTTGAGAGTTTAGATGGTGGTTGGGTCGTTTTTAAATGTTACGCCTTTAAGCTTTAAATGAATAATGCGACCTTCGTAATTCATCTGCGAGCCACCAATATCGGTTAGATAAATATCGTACCCTTTTTCTTTAAATCGGTTAACAACCTCGACGCAAACAGCTCGACTGTATTGATTTACAGGGATTTCGCAAATTGGGCTGTATTTTTTTCCGTTAAAATGCTCAAACCTGTTGAAGACGGGTGTTGTTTTTTGTAGCAGGCAATGAAGCACGACAGTTTGAAGTTTTTGAACATTCGCATTATGAAAGTATCTTTCCAGCTCATTTGCCTGATTTTGCGTTTCGGGAGAATCTAAATCTTCAAGGGCAGGTATTTCAAGGTTTACCTGAAGCGGTAAGTCCAATTCTTTTTGCATGAGTATTTCCTCATAAAAGGCCGTTGGGTTTGGAGTAAACCCATTTAAAAACGGCATGATAGATTATATTTCAAAGTTACATATAAGGATGCATGCAACGATTTCAAGCCTATCAATGAAAAAAGCCCGCTGATAGCGGGCTTTTAAAAAACTCATGCGCTTGTTATGCAGAAGTTTGACGTTCTACATGAACAGGAATGCGTACAATCACTTCAGGGTGTAAAGCCAAACGCACTTCGTACTCACCCAATTCTTTCATAGGTTCGCCGATTTGAATTTGAGACTTTTCAACGCCTTCAAGCTGTGCAGCAATGTCAGCCGGTTTTACAGAACCGTAAAGCATGCCAGTTTCAGAAGCTTGACGTGCAACAGTTACAGAAACTTCTTCAAACTTAGCAGATAGAGTTTCAGCTTCTTTGCGTGCAGCTTCAGAAGCGGCTTCAAGTTCTTTGCGCTGTGCTTCAAATTTAGCTTGGTTTGCTTTTGTTGCTGGCAAAGCTTTACCTTGTGGCAACAAAAAGTTACGTGCGTAGCCGTTTTTAACGTCTACAGTTTCACCCATTTTACCAAGGCGAGCGATACGTTCTAGAAGAATTACTTGCATAATAATGTATCCTTTCTTCTTATCGTGCTGTGTAAGGCATCAAAGCAAGGTGACGTGCACGCTTGATTGCAATAGCCAATTCACGTTGTTTTTTGTTGCTTACGCCAGTGATGTGGCTTGGAAGCATTTTGCCGTATGGAGACACAAAGCGAGAAAGTGTGCGTGTGTCTTTAAAGTCAATAGCAGGTGCTTTTGGACCAGTAAATGGGCAAGATTTTTTGCGACGGAAGTAAGGCTTACCAATTAGGTTTGCAGATGTTTTGTTCTCGTCGTTCTTTTCGTAAGATTTTTTCTCTTCAGACATTTTAAATTCCTTTCTTTAAACTTACGCGTTGGCAGTGTTGGCCATTGGACGCTTAGACTTTGGAGCGTCAGAAGCATCGTCAGATCCACGACGACGTGGCGCCATTTGGATAGATGGAGCTTTGGTTAGCTCTTCAACGTTTACAGTTAAGAAACGGATTACATCATCGCTGATGCGCATTTGACGTTCAACTTCAGCCACAATTGCGCCTGTGCCTTCAAAGCCAAGCATTGTGTAGTAGCCTTTGCGGTGCTTGTTTACGCGGTAAGCCAAAGTTTTAAGGCCCCACTGTTCAGTTTTGATCATTTTGCCGCCTTTAGAAGTGATCACTTCTTCAAACTTCTTAGCTGTGCTTTCAGTTTGAGAAGATGCAACGTCAGGGCGAACAATGTAGACAAGTTCATAAAATGCCATAGTATATATTCTTTCCTTATGGGTTAAAAAAAGATTTTAAAAGCCATATTTGGGGTATCTTTTTACCTTAAAACTGCTTTCGCAATGCTTATGTAGTTTAACTACATAGCGCTTCACGACAGTTTGAAAATAAAAATCTTCCGCCAAATTACTTGCGTTTATGACTTTTATCCGTCTTTTTTGTGTAGCCACTTTCCCCATGAAAGTAGCAAGGTCTAGGTGGAATATACGCAAATAGCCATAGAATTCAAGCAAAAAACGCCAAAAAATCAATATTTCTTGACCTGACGAAGCAAACTTTTTATACCTGTTGCAAAGAGATGATTAAAAATGAATAAAGGAAGCATCATGTTTCAGCCAGAAAAAACAATTTTAGTTTCGCCAGGTCAAGGCTCGCAAAAAGTGGGCATGGGGCAGGAATTTTATGTGGATTCAACCACCAAAGAATTGTTTGAACGTGCGGACGATGCTCTGTCGATGGGCTTAACCCAGCTGATGCTTTCTGGTGACGATAAAGAACTGGGAATGACCGCCAACACCCAGCCGGCTTTGCTGCTCACAAGTTATGTGGCGTACAGCTACCTTGCCAAACAGTCTGGCCAAAAATTGCAAGACATGGCGGCCTTTGTTGCTGGGCATTCGTTGGGGGAATATGCTTCCCTTGTGATTGCAGGGGTGCTGACCCTTGAAGAAGGCTTAAAATTGGTGCGCCAGCGTGGTGAGGCCATGCAACAAGCCGTGCCGGCGGGTCAAGGTGGTATGCTGGCGGTGATCGGTTTGGAAAGTGAAACCGTGGCAGAAGTGGCCAAGCAAGCCGGCATTTTTGTAGCCAATGACAATTCAAACGGCCAAGTGGTGCTTTCAGGTTCGGCAGAAGGTGTTGAAAAAGCCATTAAACTTGCCAAAGAAAGTGGCGCCAAGCGTGCCTTGCCACTGCCAGTTTCTGCGCCGTTTCATTCCCCGCTTATGCAACCTGCGGCGGACGTGATGGCCCAAGCGCTGGACGCTTTAAACCTGAACACGCCATACGTTCCAGTGGTTTGCAACGTCACCTCACAAGGTGAAGCAAGCCCACAAAACCTCAAGCAAAACCTCATCACACAGGTGACGGGCTCTGTCCGCTGGCGTGAATCGATGATTTGGGCTGCAGGCCAAGGCGTGGAACAAGTGGTGGAGCTGGGCACAGGTAAAGTGTTGACTGGTTTGGCCAAACGCTGTGATGACCGTTTGTCTGCCATTTCCCTCAACACACCAAAGGACATTGACAACTGGTTGGAAAGCTTAAGCAAGCAACAAGTGGCTTAAGTTAAATAAAAACCTTTATGTTGGGTTGAAAAGGATGAGTTCTTCGCTTATAAACTCTTAGTGAAATAAACACCCTCACTTCCTTTTTTAAGCAAACTCACCAACAGGAGGCTTTTATGCCTACACCAAGAGAAATTGCCGACCAAAAGCTCTTTGCCGATGCTTTGGCTTCTTTTCGTCAAGAAATTGATAAAAAAGCAGCGCAAGGCGGAACATCCCACGAAAGGGTGATTCTTCCAAAAAAAGCTATAAAAGCGGAAGATATTGAAAAATCTTCTGTGTTGAAACAAGCTGTTGAAGACTTCGCCAAAGATGGCATTACGCTCACCTTCTTTAGAAACGACCATGAAGGTGCTTTTTTTATAAAAGAAGATCATTGGTTCCGTGCCACATGGTAAAATAAGGATCGTCCCATGATGAATAGAACATACCTGTCGTTGTTTGTTATGGCGTCTTTGTCCTCCTTTCCACGTTATGACTTATTTACGTTGGAAGAAACTTTGGCCACTGTTTTTTGCCTTCATCAAAATCAAATAAATTACCAGCGCTATCTTTAACGTAAAACATCGAACAAAAAGTCACCAAACGGTGGCTTTTTTTTTGTGGTCGTTATATATTGCATCTCGTTTAAAAAATGAATGAGGATTAAAAAATGTCGCTTGAAGGTTTAACATGTTTGGTCACAGGTGGTAGCCGTGGCATTGGTAAAGGCATTGCCGCTTTTTTGAAAAACAAAGGCGCCAACATTGTCATCTCAGGCACCAATGAATCTGCACTTAAACAAGTGGCGGATGAACTGGGTGGCCGCTATGTGGTGGCAAACCTCAGCGAAGCCACAGGGGTGGAAAAACTCATTGCCGAAGCTGGCGACATTGATGTACTTGTTAACAATGCAGGCATCACCAAGGACGGTTTGTTCCAACGCATATCAGACGATGACTGGGACGCTGTTTTAAACGTCAACATGAAGGCGACCATCAATCTTTCAAAAGCGTTTGCACAAAAAATGATGAAAAAGCGTTTCGGTCGCATCATCAACATCACCTCGGTTGTGGCGCACATGGGCAACGTGGGGCAAAGCAACTACATCACATCCAAAGCGGCGGTCACAGGGTTTAGCAAAGCCTTGGCGCTGGAAGTAGCCAGACGAGGGGTGACCGTAAACTGCGTGGCACCAGGGTTTATCCAAACCGATATGACAGCCGAAATGACCGAGAAAGCCGTGGCGGAAATGGCGGCCAAAATTCCAAGCAAAAAATTGGGCGAGGTGGACGATATTGCCGGCGCCGTCGCTTACCTTGCCAGCCGTGAAGCGGGTTATGTAACAGGCACAACCTTGCACGTCAATGGTGGTCTTTACCTTTAAAATAGGTTCGGTTTAACGCATCAAAGCATTCTCATTTTTTTGAGGGTGCTTTTTTTGCGCAGTTTTGTTTTAAGGCTTGTAATTTCAGCGATATGTTCTTATAACAAGCTTGTTAATTTTTTACCAAAACGTTTCCTGTGCCGTTTGGGCACAAAATTCTCTCACAACCCCTATGGGCTAAGGAATTTAAAATGAGAAATCAAAAATCTGAATGCGAAAAACTTTATGAAGTGGTGGAATCTGGCGGGGCGGAGGCTTTGCAGGCCTATCAAAAATTGCTTTGTTATAACACGGCTGAGGCTGTTTTTTACCAAGGATTATGCCACTACTTTGGACATGGTGTCACACCAGTAAACAAAGAAAAGGCGTTTGAGTGTTTTAAACAAGCTGAAAGTCTAGGTGATGAAAATATTCTCTACAATATAGGGGTTTTTTATCAAAATGGTTGGGGTGTCGCTCAAGACGATCATCAGGCGTTTGTTTATTTTAATCGTGCCGCCGAGCAAGGCCATGATGATGCGGTGTTTCAGTTAGCTGCTTACTATTATGAAGGAAAAGGTGTTGCTCAAAATTATGTAAAGGCCTTTGAGCTTTATAAACGATCTGCCGAAAAAGGCAACATAGTTGCAATTAATGACCTTGGAGTTTGTTATCTCCATGGCAGAGGTGTGTGGCAAAACTATAAGCAAGCTGTTAAAATGTTTAAAATAGCCGCGCAACAAGGCCTAGCAGAGGCTGAATATGCATTAGGTGTTTGCTATAAAGACGGTGCAGGTGTTGTTCAAAGCTATGAAAAAGCAGTTGAGTATTGGACACTGGCGACAAAGCAAAACCATGCAAAGGCTCAATATGCATTGGGCTGTGCCTATTACTACGGCCAGGGTGTTGCTGTTAATAAGTGGCAAGGCGTATCCTACATGGCATCTTCAGCCGCCCAAGGTTATGAACTTGCTAAGCAATCACTGCAAAAATTAGGAGTTTCTAATTAAATCTCAACATCCTGTCACTTAAAAATCGACCAAAGCACCCTCATTTTTTTTGAGGGTGCTTTTTTGTGTGGTTTCGTTTTAAGGCTTGTAATTTTAGCAGGGTGTTCTTATAACAACTTTGTTAATTTCTTTACCAAAACGTTTCCTGTGCCGTTTGGACACAAAATTCTCTCACAGCCTCTATGGGCTAAGGAGCTTAAAATGAGAAATCCAAAACCTCAATATAGAAAACTTTATGATATGGTGAAGTCTGGCGGGGTGGAAGCTTTGCAGGCCTATCAAGAACTGCTTTGTTATAACGTGGCCAAGGCTATTTTTTACCAAGGATTATGCCACTACTTTGGGCATGGTGTCACACCAGTAAACAAAGAAAAGGCGTTTGAGTGTTTTAAACAAGCTGAAAGTCTCGGGTCGGTAGCAGCTCTCTATGGTTTAGGGCTTATTTATAAAACTGGTGGGGGTGTCGCTCAAGACGATCGTCAGGCGTTTGTTTACTTTGAGCGTGCAGTCGTGCAAGGCTATGCAGAGGCGGAATATGCATTAGGGGTTTGCTATCACCGTGGTGAAGGCGTTACCCAAAGCTTTAAAAAGGCGGTTAAGTGCTTCAAATCGGCGGCAAATACTGGGGTTTCTGGTGCTCAATGCGCTTTAGGTCTTGCTTATTTCGAAGGTCGGGGCATTGCTCGAAGCTATGAAAAAGCAGTTGAGTGTTGGACGTTAGCGGCAAAGCAAAACCATGCAAAGGCTCAACTTTTATTGGGATGTGCCTATTACTACGGCCACGGTGTTGCTGTTAATAAGTGGCAAGGCGTATCCTACATGGCATCTTCAGCCGCCCAAGGTTATGAACCTGCTAAGCAATTACTAAAAGAGGTAAAGCTTGGCGATTAAATCTCAACACCTTGTAACTTAAAAATCGACCAAAGCACCCTCATTTTTTTGAGGGTGCTTTTTTTGTGGCTTTATGTTGCTATGGTTTTATTTTTTTGTATGGAAAGACTAGTGATTCGTCTTTGATGCATAACGTGTGATTTTGGAGTTGATTTTTGCAACTTATGATATTTAAAATAGGGTGTTTTTGCTGTTTTTTGCTAAAAGATTCAGAGTTGATGCGTCGTTATGCGTCGTCAATTCGTATGTTTTGCGCATTTAATTCGCCGGTTTCAACTATTGATTGTGGTGATTTTTGCAAAAAAAGCACCTGCAAAAGGGGTGCTTTAAACGGCTGGGGATTAACCTTTTTAAAAGGGCTAGTCAATGTCAAATTTCACGCCTTGCGCCAAGGGTAAATTGCCAGAGAAGTTGATGGTACAGGTCTGGCGTCGCATGTAGCCTTTCCAAGCGTCACTGCCGCTTTCACGGCCACCCCCAGTTTCTTTTTCGCCGCCAAAAGCACCGCCAATTTCAGCGCCGGAAGTGCCAATGTTCACGTTGGCAATGCCGCAGTCCGACCCTGTGGCCGCTAGGAATTTTTCAGCGTTTTCTAGGCTTTGCGTAAAGATAGCGCTGGATAAGCCTTGCGGTACATTGTTTTGAATTTCAATGGCTTCTTCCAAGGTTTTAAAAGGCACAACGTACAAAATCGGCGCAAAAGTTTCGGTCTGCATAATCTCCAAAGGTTGCGCGGCTTGAATAATGGTCGGCTCAACAAAAAAACCTTCTTTTTCAATACATTTTCCGCCACAAACCAGCTTGCCACCTTGCTTGATCGCTTCCGCTACGCTGGCGGCAAAGGCGTCCACCGCAGGTTGGTCAATCAGCGGACCCATTAAAGTTTCCAGCTCAAGCGGGTTGCCAATTTTTATGGTTTTATATGCTTTTTTAAGCTTTTTAGTAACGGTGTCTTGCACCGATTCATGCACCAAAAGTCGTCTTGTTGTGGTGCAACGTTGCCCTGCTGTGCCAACGGCGCCAAAGGTAATAGCACGAATGGCAAGGTCTAAGTCTGCATCATCCATCACAATCAAAGCGTTATTGCCACCCAATTCTAAAATGGATTTTGCAAACCTTTTGGCGGCACTTTGACCAACTTCTCTGCCCATCGGCACAGACCCGGTGGCGCTGATTAGGTTAACTCTTGAATCATCCACCAACTTTTCACCCAAAGCCTTATCGGGCGATGTGATTAAACCGCACAACCCTTGTAGGTTATGCTGTTCAAGTACTTTATAAACAATGTGCTGCATGGCAATGGCTACCAGCGGTGTTTTTTCGGAAGGTTTCCACACAACGGCGTTGCCGCAGACCAAGGCTAGAGCGGCGTTCCACGCCCAAACGGCGCAGGGGAAGTTAAAGGCGGTAATCACGCCAACCACACCAAGCGGGTGCCATTGTTCGTACATGCGGTGGCCTGGTCGCTCGCTGTGCATGGTTTTACCGCAAAGCTGGCGTGATAGGCCGACCGCAAAGTCGCAAATGTCAATGGCTTCTTGAACTTCGCCAAGGCCTTCAGATAAGATTTTGCCCATTTCAAGGGAGATTAAGGTTCCAAGTTCTTCTTTGTGTTCACGGAAGGCGTTGCCAATTTGGCGGACAATTTCCCCACGCACAGGGGCTGGGGTTTCACGCCATGCCTGCGCGGTCGCGACAGCGTCCTCTAATACTTGGTGATAGTCTTCTTCTGTGGTGCATTCTACATGGGCAAGCAGTGAGCCTTCACTGGGGTTTACTGTCGGCAATTTATGGTCGGGGTTGTTGTGCCACACAGCACCGCAAGTTCCGCTGTTGTCCATTTGAAGTCTTAGTTTTAGAAAGACTTCTGCTGAAGTTTTTTGTGCTGTTTTTGTCAGACTCATATCACTGTTTACCTTGTTAGCTCTTGCAAATTTAAATTGTTTTTTTTAACGTAATACAGATTAAAATTATAGCATGTCGCTGAAAGGAAAACAAATGCAACATTGGAAGGTTAACGGTTTTCTTTTTATGGTTTGTTTGTCATTTTTCAATGTGTTGTCACAGGTTTCAACTGCGGAAGAGGATGTATTTTGGCGCATTGAAGGCTGTAAAGTGGTTGGCAAAAGTGCGGATGTGACACTTTCCACCGATGGTCATTTAAGTCATCAGTCTATTCATTTTCGCATGGTGAGTGATGTGCCGTTGAAAGAAGCGCCTTTGTTGGAATTGAACACCGCCAAATTCACTGGTTTTGACATTGAAGGCACAGGCCGAGGCTTTGGTTTTGAAATGGTTTATACTCCCAAGCAGGTTTCTTATCTGTTGCATGAAAACGCGGCGCTGATTGTGGGTTATCAACCCGCTTACACCGAAGCGGATGGTCGATATTACACGTATCACGCCATGTTCCCTACCCAAAAACTGCCTGAGATGATCGCAAAGCTTTCTAAAGACTGTAGATAGGGCGGTTTCGTTGTTATTTTGTCGCAGTTGTTTGGCGTGATGAATGGCTTTGAATGCACGTGAAATGCCTTATGGTTTAAAAAAATGTTTTCTTTTGTTAAGGTTATAGCGTATACCTGACAAAGTTAAGTAATGATAAGGGGCAGTACGTTGAAGTTTCAGAATCTTTTTATGAGGTTTTTAATGGCAATGATCGCGTTGATCGTTTTACTTCAAGCTGTCAATTTCTTGGCTATTCGCCTTACGCCTTATGGTACTAAATTTGTATTTATTCCGCTGTTTTTAGGTGTGGTTCTTGGTTTAGGCGCCGCTTATTACTTTGCTCGTTACTTAAGTGATGACATTCGTGGGGTCCTTAAAAAATTGATCAACGGTGCACGCGCGGCTGAGCATGGTGAAAAAGGTGACCCAATCAACCTTGCCCGTCATGACGAATTTGAAGCATTGGCTGATGCCATTAACGGCCTGATGGACCGTGATAAGGCGATCCGTGATGCTAATGAAGACCCTTTAACAGGCTTGGCAAACCGCCGTTATATCATGCAACGCTTGGATTATTTTATTGGTCAACAAGTGCCACTTGCTGTGATGTTTATTGACCTTGATGGTTTTAAGCCTATCAATGATGAATATGGCCACGATGCAGGTGATGAAGCCTTGAAGATTGTGGCAGAGCGTATGACGGCATGCACCCGTGAAAGTGATATTGTTGCCCGTATTGGTGGTGATGAGTTTATCATTCTTTTCAAAGGGCTGGAAGATGAAGAAGTCCTTAAAGAGCGTGCGGATAAAGTGCTTGAAATGGTTGGTACACCAATGTGGATTGATGGCAACCGTTTGCGCATGGGTGCTAGTATTGGTATTGCGGTTTACCCGAAAGATGGTGAAGATAGCGAAAGCATTGTCAACGCATCGGACGAGGCGATGTACGCTGCCAAGCAAGGCGGTAAAAACGCTTACAGATTTTACTCTTAAAATAAACCTCAGATTTTTCTAAATTTATTAAGCAGAAAAGCGAACATTGAACACCACTGTGTTAAAAAACGCACTTCTTTGTATTGTACATTTTTATAAATCTACATAAGTTGTTGTTTTGCAATAAAATTAATAGTTGCAAAAAAACACACTAGGATGTTTTCAAATGGATATGAGTTATTGACCTTTTGACAATGTCGCTTTAATCTTAACTACATGGTTAAATATGACGAACAGAAGCAGATGGACAGAGTTTTTCACGCATTGAGTGATACGACTCGTCGTTCCATTTTAAGGCGCATTAAGGAAGAGGAGTTTACGGTAAGTGAGCTGGCTGAACCTTATGACATGTCCCTTGCGGCGGTTTCAAAGCACTTAAAGGTTTTGGAAAAGGCTGGGCTGATTGAACGTACCAAGCAAGGCAAAATTCATTGGTGTGGCCTTGTGGTGGAGCCGTTGGTTGAAGCAGAGCTTGTGCTGCGTAACCTATCTGGCCGTTTATAATTCTTTGCAGACTAGTGCAAAATTTCAGTCGGCATCACTTCAATTTTAACGTCGGTGACGCCTTGTTTTCTAAAGTCCAGCGCAACAGCCGCTTTGAGTGATAAGTCGATAATGCGGTCACTGGTGTCGGTCCCTAGGTCACTTCTAAAAGGTCCACGGTCATTAACGCGCACAATCACAGATTTACCATTTTGCAGGTTTGTCACTTTCACGCAGGATGGAATGGGTAGGGTAGGGTGCGCAGCGGTGTAGCGAAACATGTTGTAAGTTTCGCCATTGGCTGTTTTACGACCGTGGAATGGGCGGCCATACCATGAGGCCTTGCCTTCTTCTACAAATCCATTGGCAGAGCGAAGGGGGGTGTATTTCACGCCCTTCATTTTATAAGTGCGTGTGGATGCACGTGGATATTTTTTAGTGAGAACGGCAACTTCGCCACTTTCATTTTGCTTAATGTTGCAAATTGCATGTGATGGATGGCTTGTTACAATTGCTGTTAAGGCGGTAAGCGCGACAATCCATTTTGTCATGTTGTGTTCTCTCCACGTCATTTGTGTTTGTAGATAAATAAGCTTTTTTATCAAAAGGTCAAGTGCTAATTGCATAATTTTTAAACAAGTGGTCGCTTAGGTGGCTGTTTTTATAGTGTTTTAGTAACTTTTTTATTTGTGCTATACTTTGAATATGTAGTTAAAAATAACCACGGCGGATGGTTGTGTGAAAAAGGAGTTTTTATGGAAAAGTCGCTTATTATTCAAAGGGAAGAGGGCGTTGCGACGATATTTTTAAACAAAGCAGGGGCTGGCAATACCTTTGATGAGCAAATGGTGAAGGACTTGACAGAGGCTTTGCTTGAGCTGGAAGAATCGACCGATATTAAAGTGATTGTGCTAAAGGGCAACGGGGTGGACTTTTCTCAAGGTGCTGACCACCAGTGGGATGAACGTCGGAGCCAACTTTCATATGAGGACTGCCATCAAGACTGTATGGAAGTGGCTAAAATGTTGTATGTATTCTTTAGCTTAACCAAGCCAACCGTGGTGGTGGCGCACGGCCATGTGCAGGGGCTTGCTGTGGGGCTTGTGGCTGCGGCAGATGTTGCCATGTGCACCGAAAACACCACTTTTGCGATGACAGATGTCCGCTATGGCCTTATTCCGTCCCTTATTGCGCCTTATGTTGTGCGGGCGATTGGTCAACGTTTTATGAAGCGGTACAGCTTAACGGCAGAGCCATTTTCGGGCAAAAAAGCGTGTGAGATGGGCTTGGTGCATAACTGTTATGCAACGGCGGAAATTCTCACCAGTCAACTGACCAATGCCATTGATCACTTATGTAACAATCAGCCCGAAGCGATGCGTTTGACCAAGCAGTTAGCGGAAATTGTGTCCGAGCATTCCATTGATGATCAAGTTTTAGAGTCGACATCGGAATGGTTAAGCAACCGTATTCAGTCAGATGAAGCAAAAGCGCAGTTGAGTACTTTGATAAAAGATAAGATGTAAAAGTTGCAATGTGATGAAAGGGCGACAGCTGTGACAAGTCATTCTGCTTGTTGTAAGGCTGTTGAGCCTTGGTTGTTTTTACGGCATTGCTGTATTTTGTATAATTTAACGATATTGATAGGGTAAGTGGGTTTGTAAAATTATGTCTGAAATTGTTAAAATTGTTGAAGTAGGGCCACTAAGTGGCTTGCACCATGAACAGCAAAAGCTGACCGCTGAACAAAAAGTTCAGTTGATTCGCTATCTTAAAAATGCGGGTCTTCAAACAATTGAAGCAGGTGCCTTTGCGCCAGCGCATGTTATGCTTAACTTGGCGGATTCCTCTTACGTTGTGGAAGGTCTGTCCTTGTTTTCGGAAGGTTTAACCCTCCCCGTTTTGGTGCCAAATTTACAAGGTTATGAAAATGCCATGGCCGCGGGCGCTGAGGCTGTAACCATTCATTTATCCGCAACAGAGACTTTTGCACAAAAACACTTAAATTGTTCAATTGAAGAAAGTTTGGGGCGCTTTTTACCCGTTGTGGAAAAGGCTGTGGCAAATCATATTCCAGTACGGGCGAGAATTGCTTGTGTTGCAGGTTGTCCTTATGAAGGCACTGTGCTGTCCAGTCAGGTTGTGAATTTAGCCGAAAAACTGCACAAAATGGGCGTGGGGGAGATTTCTCTTGAAGATACCATTGGCGTGGCGAACCCTGCACAAATTAAAAGGTTGTTGTTTGATGTTACTTCCTCTGTGCCACTTTCAAAAATTGCTTTACACATGCACGACACTTACGGCCAAGGAATGGCCAACATATACGGCGGATTAGAATTTGGTGTCCGCACGTTTGACAGCAGTATTGCGGGCATTGGTGGTTGTGGCTTTGCTAAAGGTGCTGCTGGCAATGTAGCCACAGAAGACTTGGTTTACTTACTGGATGGTTTGGGATACGCCTCGGGCGTAGATTTGGAATCTTTGGTGCGTGTTTCCCATTATGTAGCCGACCTTCTAGAAATAAACCCACGCTCAAAAACAGCGCATGTTTTATAGGGCTGGTGACTGATGGATTGCGTTAAAAAATATTACAATGAGCATGCGCAGGAGTATGCCCAAAAAACAGCCGAAGTTTTTGACCTTAAGGCGTTAGATTCGTTTATGAGCGGTTTACCTAAAGGTGCTAAAATTTTAGATGTTGGCACAGGGAGTGGTCGTGACGCATTGTATTTTAAAGACCGTGGTTTTAATGTTGAAGCTATTGATGTTTCGAGCGAGCTGTGTGAAATTGCTTCTCGTACGCTGAATCAGCCTGTTTATAACAAGTCTGTGTTGGATATAGAAGGTGAGGGCGTGTACGACGGTGTTTGGTGTTACGCCAGTTTACTTCATTTATCTCGTGAAGATATTCAAAAGTCTATCGACCTTATGTTCAACGCTCTTACAAAGGGTGGTTGTTTGTTTATGTCCTTTAAACATGGGGAAACAGATGGTGTAACTCATTGTGGTCGTTTTTATTTTGATATGAATCATGAACGGTTAAAAAAGTTTAAAATGGATAAGTGGCAAACAATGCAGGTTTGGATAGAGCCTTGTAAAAGGCAAGGGGGCAATCGACCGGATTGGTTTTGTATATTATTGAAAAAATAAAAAAGCCCTCGTAAAAGGGCTTTTTTGTTCGTGGTTAAGACTTTAGAATTTCTTCTTCAATTTTTTCTGCGGTGGGAAAGTCTTTTAAGGACTTTTCAGCCTCTTCATTGAGGTGCGCCCACTCTAAAATGATGTTGAGAATCGGCCGGTCTTTTGTAGTTGTTCCAAACTGGTAACGCACTTTGAAGCCTTCATCTTTCAATTTTTGAATCAGTGCTTTAAAGCTTTCATGTTGTTCAACTTTGCACATCAGGGTGATAGATTCTTCAATGCTGCTGAGTGTTGGGTCGGCCTCTGCCTTTTTAAGGGCGTCTTCCAGCCAGTATTCTATCATTTTGACAGAAATTTTAACACTGCGGGTTAACGCTTTATTGGCACGGCATTGCGCTTTACTCAGTTTTAATGCACGGCTTTGGGGCATAGCAATTTCCTCAAGGTTTAAAAGGTAAGGGAGGTGTGAATTTCTAATAACTAAAGATAACACATTGAGTTTGGATGTCAAATGCCACTAAAAAAAGCCCCCTGAAAGGGAGCCTTTTACAAAGAGAGCGTTTTTATTACGCAGCGCTGTGCTCGGGCTTATAGCTCCACCACATAGCCCAGCCCACAAAGGCAAAGCCAACCCAGAAGGAAACAGCCCACTGCCAAGCGTCCATCGCAGGAACTTTACCAGCAACCCAAAAGCAGCCAAGGGCAATGGCCCACATGTAGGTACCAAAGCGTACACCTTCCCACCAGTTTTTACCTTCGTAACCTTTGATGAAGATAAATGTCAACGCAAGGGAAAGCCAAGCGTAAGAAACAACTGTTTCCCAGCTGAACCAAGCTTTTTCAGTCCATCCCCAAGATGCGATCCAGGCGTCGTCCGCCAACCAGTTTGAAAAGGCCCAGTCGCCCAACCAGCTGATTAAAAATGCGCTTACAGCAACAAGCCACCATGATTTCCAATTGTTCATAAGTATAATACCCCTTAAAATGTTGTTTTCATTGAATTTGTTAACACTTTAAAGGAAGTTGCATTAAAAAACCACAGTTGATTAACTTAAAATGCACAAAACAAAGGCTTGTTGATGCAAGACTTGTTGCTTAATTGCCAAAGTTTTGCCAAAGTGTGGTGGTTATTGAACTTAAAAAGAATTGGGCCATGAAGCAAACAGTTTTAAAATGGGTGGAAAAGGCAAGTTTTCAAAACTTTATCTTAACAGTGATTGTGCTGAATGCATTGGCATTGGGAGTAGAAACATTTCACGGTTTAAGTGAAAATACCTTTAGCATGTTGTACACCTTTGACCAATTGTGTTTGGTTATTTTTGTGGTGGAACTTCTGCTTAAAATTTACGCTTATGGATGGTCATTTTTCAAAATGCCTTGGTGTGTTTTTGACTTTTTAATTGTCGCTGTGACCTTGGTGCCCAACACAGGCAACTTGTCAGTATTGCGTGGTTTGCGTGTGCTGCGTGTGTTGCGTTTAATTTCCTCCGTGCCGCAATTGCGCATGGTGGTGAATGGCTTTTTGGATGCCATGCCTGGCATTGGTGCGGTGGGCTTGTTGTTCTTTATTATTTTTTATGTGTTTGCTGTGATGTCCACTCAGATGTTTGGTGCAGCGTTCCCTGATTATTTCGGGCAAATTGGTACCACGATGTTTACACTGTTCCAGCTGATGACCCTTGAAGGATGGACCGAGATTGTTAAAGATGTGATGGCGGTGCACTCTTGGGCGGGATTTTATTTCATTGTTTATATTTTAATTGCCACGTTTGTGTTGCTGAATATGGTGATTGCGGTTGTGGTGAAGGTGATGGAAGATGAGGGGCAAGCCCCTCACACCCAACAGCTCAATGAAGTGCTTGAGCGTTTGAAAAAAATTGAAGAAAAATTGAAATAAAATTTATTTCAGGGTTTAACCGTCACGTCCAACCAGCGGTGCGCGACAAAGAATGTTTTTTTGACGCTTGATGCGTGGGTTGTGTGGTTCGGTCAACAGTTGTAAGTCGTCCCCTTCAATGTGGAAGTGGGCGTCCGGCAGGCTGTAGCTGTACATTTCTAAAATTTTATTTAATGTGGCTACTGCACGTTTAAATTGACGTTTGTCCTTAGGATCAATTTCCATTCATTTACCTTTCCGCTAAAATATGTTTTGTTTATAGCAAAGTTTCAGTGTAAAAACTAGAGCGAGAATTCAATGAAAAGGTAAATTTTTGATGAGCGACTTATTGCTTTGCCGAAATCTAACAAAATATCTAGGGGATAGGTTGCTGTTCAAAGGTATTGATTACAGCATTAAAAAAGGCCAGCGTATTGGCTTAATTGGCCCCAATGGTGTTGGTAAGTCCACCTTTTTAAAAACGCTTGCAGGTTTGGTGGATTATGACTCTGGCGAAATTGTAACCACCAAAAATTTAAAATTTGTTTACATCCCTCAAGTGGAAGAAATTGACCCCAACATCACCGTGTTGGATGCTGCCGTTCAAGCAGCGCAAAATGACTTGGGCGACGAGTTTGAAAAACAAACACAAGCCAGCATTTATCTTTCAAAAATTGGTTTTGATGACTTTGAGCAAAAAGTGGGTGACCTTTCTGGCGGTTGGGTAAAGCGCTTGTGCATTGCACGGCAAGTGGCAAGACAACCCGACTTGCTGTTGCTGGATGAGCCAACAAACCACTTGGATATGGAAGGTATTGAATGGTTAGAAAAATTTTTGAAGACAGAAAATTTGACGTATCTACTGATCAGTCACGACCGCCGTCTTTTACAAAACGCAACCAGCAGCATCCTTGAAATTAACCATAAGTTTAAAAACACTTATTGGAGCTATGAAAGTGATTATAAAACTTACCTTGGCAAGCGTGAAGATTACTTTGAAACCGAAAAACAGCGTGCCAGCAATTTAGCCAACAAGGCTCGTGCGGAAGACGCATGGCTCAAAGCTGGGGTTAAAGCCCGTGGCACCAAACAAGAAGCACGCAAAAAAAATGCTTACGACCTTTTTGATGAAGTGAAGGACCTTAAAAACCGCACCAAGGAAGAAAAGAAAGTCAGCCTTGAATTTGAAACCAATGAAAAGAAAACAAAGCGTTTGTTGGTTTTGCATAATATTTTTAAAAACTATAAAGATAAAAAAATCCTCGGAGGGTTAGACCTTACTTTAACGCCAAACATGCGCATTGGGTTACTGGGCAAAAATGGTGTGGGTAAAAGCACATTGATGGACATTATCGCAGGCGACCTAGAACAAGACTCTGGCAAGCGGAACTTGGCCGAAGGTGTTAAAATTGTAAAGTTTGACCAAAGCCGTGCATTGTTGGATAAAACCCTAACCTTGCGTGAAGCGTTGACACCTGCCGGTAGCGACTATATTGACTACCGAGGTGAGCGGTTGCACGTAGCCTCTTGGGCTTCAAAGCTTAAGTTCCGTGCGGACCAGTTGGAGTCGCCTGTGCATCGCCTCAGTGGTGGTGAACAAGCCCGTGTTTTGTTGGGGCAATTGATGTTACAACCCGCGGACATTTTGCTGCTGGATGAGCCAACAAATGACCTTGATATACCATCCATTGAGCTGTTAGAAGAAAGCTTGGTGACGTTCCCTGGTGCGGTGTGCTTGGTCACTCACGACCGTGAAATGTTGGAGCGAGTTTCCACCCATATGTTGGCATTTATGGGGGGCGGGGTGACAAAGTCGGTTCAAAGCCTCAGCCAATGGCATGCACTTGTTAAAAATGGCTCTGAAGATGTGCAAGAGGAGACAGCTGTTAAAGAAGAGGTGAAGCCCAAACAATCGCCTAAAGCCAAACCACAAAAATTCACTTATAAAGAACAACAAGAGTGGGATAAAATGGAGGAGATGATCCTCGAAGCGGAAACAAAGCTGGAGGCGTTAAGCGCCAACCCAGTGGATGCGAATATGTCCGACGAGTTTCAAGTGTATTGCCAAGAGCTTTCAAACGCGCAAGAGCAGGTGGACACTTTGTATGCCAGATGGGAAGAGTTAAGCGCAAAACAGCAAAGCTTCGAAAAATAGTTTTGAAGTTGCTTAGTAGGTTTAGAAGCGTTTAGTTTGTTTGTTGCGCCTTGCCACGTTGTGGGCGCAGCTCAAGCCTTGTTCTTAAAAACTCCAAACGTTCTTGCACACGCTTTTCAATTTCAGGGGTAACGTCTTCAAACATCTTTTCTTTTTCTTCTTCTGTCATCAAGCGCCATTTATCATGGGCGGCGATGCGACGTTCTTTTAAAGATGGTTTGTGGATGTAAATATCTTCTGTTGGAGATGTGGCGGTTACAGCGAGAGGTGGAGGTAAGTCTTCTTCCTCGATGCTCGGGTCTATGTTTTTTTCCTCAGCCGCAGGTTCTTCTGGTGCTGAGACAATGTTGTTTTCAAGCGCTTCGATGCCATGCTTAAAAACATTGCTACGCATGTCCTGAAAATCTTGCAGGCGTATGAGGTCAGAATTGATGGAAAAGTCAATATCTTGAGCGCTACTAGGGATAGCGCACAGGCTCGTGATAGCCATAGCCATCAATACTTGAAATGCTCTTTTATTGCCCAGTGTTCCCATAAAAAGCATTCTACCCGTTTTGATATTAAAATCCAGCAATAAAAAGCACCCTCCATGAAGGAGAGTGCTTTAATTATCGCTTATGCCGCAAGTTTAGGTTGCGGTTTTTTGGTTGGGTTCCATGCAAATTCACCATCAATGATGTTGATCAGCATACGTTGACCTCCGCGGAAGATCAGGCAATGGGTGTTCACCCAAGAACTTAAGCCTTTGGTGTATTGAACTTTAAGATGGGTAGATGTACCCACAGTCCAAACCAAACCTCTAATTCCTGGTGTGTGCCTGTGGCCCACAACACATTTTATGCCTAAGTTATGCAACTGAGTGTCTGACCCGCGGGAGCCATTGGCGCCCAGGTCCCCGTGCATATCCACCTTTATACCTTCGCAGTAGAAATCTTCGTCACGCTGTAAAAAGCGTAAACGTTCATTTTGTTCTGTGCTCAGGTGTTTACGGGTGTAACCTTCAAGCGGTTTGAAGAATGGGTCATTGGCCGCCTGTAAAAACAGCTCCATACCAAGTTTTTTGTTGATGTTGTTGTAAGCCTTGCCGTTGTTATAACGTTCCTCTTGCAACCAACGATAGAGGTGCTCGGGGTGGTTTGACGCAACATCGTAAAACTTCGCCTTGGTGCTATTTAAAATAGACGCGTATGACTGGTGATAGTTATCAAGTTCGGAGCGTAAGCAAAGCAAACCTGCTTCGAACATGTGCTCTAGTAAGAGCGCTTCTTTCTCATTGTGGTGGCTAATGCTGTGACCGTCAAAAGTGTCGTGCATAAACACTTCTGGGATCTGCAACGCGTTGATCAAACCTTTTTTACCATAAGTGGCTTCCCACACTTTCGGGCAGGTACCAATTTTCCATGGCAGGTCGATTTTTGGCTTTGTTGCAAAGTGCGAGTCACCGGTTACAATGCCGCTTACATGGCCTTGCGCATCTTCCACACCATTGGGTGTGAATTTTTTGCAAACCAGTTTGCCACGCTTGGTGTAGAAAATATCGTAAAAGCAACCATTTTTGTCGGCCACAATGGGACGCATATGGAAGATTTTGTCATCAACAATTTCAATCACCCAACCACCAAAGACATGTTCACGTTGTGCCAGTTCACCTGTTTTATCTTGCTGACCTAACTTATTACGTGAATAGTCAGGGATTGTGCAAGACGCTGAGGTCAGTTTGGCGCGCGGCAACTTGTCCGAGGTTTGTGCAATGTATTGCAGTTCATTTTTTGGGTGGAAATAAACTTCCGTTGCATTGCCTTCGGTTGAACTTAACCCTTGAATTGGGTTACGCAACGTTGGGCGTAAGCGCATGGTGTTAAGCACAATGTTGTCATTGAGGTGGATGTTCTTGTCTAGGACAATATGACCGTAAAACATTTCATCCATCGAACTTTCAATGACACCATCTTCTGCAATTTTAAGTGTGCCATAAGTTGATGACCCTACCCAAATTGCACCATGGCGATGTGCACCCCAATTTTTGATAGACTGCCACAAGCTGTCCCAACCGTCGGCGCCAATTTGTCCTGAGGTGACAAAGTGGACACGTTTCTTTTTTTGCTGCGAAACATTCGCAAGCTTCATACGGTGTTTGTAACGCAGTTCAACGTTACCGTTTTTGGGTCTGTCAATCAGTTCTTCTAAGTTTGGAATCTTAGGGAATTCTGGTTTAACAGGTTTTGTTGGTGCTTGCTTTTTAGGCGCATCCGAAGCTTGGAATTTTTCCATCTTCTTTTCATAAGCGACCATGTCAGCTTCGTATTTTAGAAGCTGTTTGTCATAAGCTTCTTGCGCTTTTAAATCCTTTTCAAGCTGGTTGGCATAAAAAGCTCGTGCGCGTGTTTCCAACGCTTTTAAGCGGCGTTGGGTCATTGGGCTTTCAAGGTTAAAGTCACTTGTTAAAATGCTGGCAAGATGCTTGCGTGAAGCAAAGTGCACATCATTCCAACGGCTTGCAACACGTTCATAGTTGCTGACGTTCATATCTATGCGTATAGTCATGGAGGCTTCCTCCGCATATCGGTTAGGTAAAATGTCATAAATTTTGAAGTTAAAACCAAAAAGGGTTGTAGAAAGTTTAAATTAAGAATTTTAATTTAGAAACATTTAGGTGAGTAGCTTAGGCTACGATTACGCAAAACAGTATAAAAAAATTAACCTCATTTGTATAGCAATAATCCAAAAATTGTTTTCTTTGCATTGGCAGGTTTTTTGGGTATACTACAGAACTCACTCAACTGCTTTTACAGCAGTTTTTTACATTCACAGTGATTAAGAATTTATGTGCGATGATATGCTATTTACCAGTTCAAAAGGTAAATATGTTGCGTTTCAAGCCCCTTAAGCGACACTTCACCATAAGGTGTGTAAGAAAATGTTTCCTCTTGATTGGTCATGCCGTGTAGATGTTCGGTCACGGCAATTTGTTGGCCATCAATTTTATGCATCATCCTAGCTGCAAGGTTGACGGGGGTACCAAAAATATCATTATCTATGGATACAATATCCCCCGCACTGATGCCAATGCGCAATTTAAATTGGCGGTTGGGCATGGACTTGTTAAAAATCTCAACACCACGCTGGATTGTGATGGCGGCATGCAAGGCTTTATGAACATTGCTAAAGGTTATCAGCATGCCATCGCCCATGTGTTTAATTTCGTGACCACCAAAGGAGGATATAATTTGACGTGTTAGGTCATTATGGGCATGAAGTACATCCACCATCCAGGCTTCGCCATTTTGTTGTGTTTGCTCGGTGAATGATTCAATATCCGTAAAAAGAACAACGGCAAAAAAGCTTTCAGTGTCACGTTGTTTGTTCAGTTCGTGCCAGCGTTCTAAAGCGTCGTCATAATTGTAATAAGCGTTGCCATTGTCGGCGCGTAGCTTGGCATCGGTTACGCCACGGTCAAACAATATAGCGTGACGTGGGGTGTTGATGTAATGGCTCAGCTGCTTCATAATGCCTTCAGATTCGCTTGGGTGAACATCCAGCCTTGTTAAAAACAAAGGCACCATATCCCGGATTGTTTTAGTGGGTAAGTCCAACGTTTTTGTTAAGTAGCTGGTGGCACCTGCTAAGTAAAGGGCCGCAGGGAGAATGTGTTTTTTGTCCAGTGATTGAGTCGCATTGTCATAAGATGTCAATTGTATCGCTTCACACATTTCGGTTAGAACTTCTTTTAAGCTTGTTTGTGCGAGCGGGTTTTCTACTTTTGGCTCACTGTCGCGTTCATCAAAGCCGCCCGTGTTGTTGATCTGTTCTTCAGTAGGTATCTCTTGTGCAGGTTCAATTGCAGTTTGAGCCGAGCTAGCAGCTTGTAGGGCGGGGTTGCCCTCAACCGCTTCAATGCTTACTTCATTTTCATCCCTTTGCACAGGAGTTGACACTTTTTGCGGCGTGTCACTATCTTTGTTCGTAGTGTGCCGGCTTGCTTTTTGTTTTTGATATTCTGCTTTGCTTTTATCAATGTTCTTTTGAACGTCTGGCGTTGCTTGAGCAAGTGCTTGCTCCATTTCGGGTGTCTTTTTTTCCTTTAACTTATTAAGCACATCTTTGCTTAAACCTGCTTTACGCCATGAGGCGTCATGTTCAAAGTCTTTTTCTTTGTTTTTATCTCGAGCTGTTTGTTCGCACAGCTGATAAGTGACAGCGCAAGCAAAACTGGTGGCACCAATGGTAATGAACACAAGTAAAAGTTTGATAGCGGTGGCAGTGTTTTCAGGTAAAAATGCGGGGATGATTCCGGATAAAATCAGGCCACAAAATCCCACAATTAAGGTTGTGATAACAGCGCTTCTTTCGTCTTCCTTTGTGAAATGCGGGTCTTTAGGTTCTATTGGCTCTGGTTTGGGTTGCTTGAGTTTTGGAACGCCACGAGCCACATAAGTGCGTGGAGAAGAGGGCTTTTTGCTTCCCAGTTTTAAATCACGACGAATGTCCATATAAGCCGGTTTTTTGGTTCGTGGGTTTTTGTTCTTATAGAACACAACCTGCATTTTGGCAGGGTGAAGCACGCAGACAGCTTGGTAATTGTTGGCAATGTCCTGTGCTTGGTATGTTGCATCATCTGGCTGGTCTTCATCAAAGAAGGAGTGGACCTCCCACCTGTTGTCTTTGAAAATGCAAACTTCATAACCAGAATTCATAATGATTGTAATGCGCTTTATTTAATTCTTTTATGAATGTTATATTAGTCTTATTGGTGTTTAGGTGCATTATAAAAATGCCAAAACCTTAACAAGCATGCGGTAATGCAAGCAGGGTCGTTGTTTTTTAGCATGTTTTAATATGGTATTGTTACTTGCTTAACACAAGGCGCATGCGCTTAAAAGTGGGCGTAAAGCGTTTTTCCCAGTCTTTCATCTTGATGTTTATGTTGTAGCGCTCTTCAACGGTTTGTTTTTCACTTAATTTACTTTGGTTGACGTTCATTAAATATTCACGTTCTGCACCGTATTGCCTCACAAAATAGTCAATGGTGGATTGATTTAAGGCCACTTTATAATATTCTCGTAGGTTGTAAGCCAAACGGTGCGCTACTTTTTTACGAGTTTGTTGGAGCTCTTCAATGGATAAAATGGCCAAACCTACCTTGGTACGACTGGGTGAGTTAATGTCAATATGGCTCAAGCAAGGCATGTTTGAAAATTCAATGGCAAACATTTCTTCTGGTTGGCTAAAGTGTAGCATCTCATCTAAAATAAGCACGTATTCCATGGCAAGGCGCTTGTAAGCATTGGGCGAAAGCTCAATTTGAATAAACTTCTTATGTTTGATTTTTTGTTCCTTTAAAGTGTGCCTGTGTAATGTTATCAATTTGTTGGCGAGGGTTACCTTTTCCATGTCGTCTAAGGTGATGTAATCCTCACGAATGGAGATGGAATCCTTAGAGGATCCTTTTTCGTCACCCAAAATAAGCTCAATGGATTTTCCGTGTTTACGCCATTGTTTGTTGTAACTTTTTTGAATGGACTTAAACGCCGCAAGGTAACGTTCTGCGCGCCTTTGGTGACGGTTGACCTTTTCTTGAAACTTAAAACTGCTGGTAAGCACTTTTTTCAAACGGCGCAATTCTTTTTTGTTCTTATCCTTAATGGCGTTGTTGATGGCTTTACGATATTCCTTGTAAAGGTTCTCAATCACTTCCACAAGTTCGTCACTGCTGAACATAGCGGGGATCACAATCTCTGTTTCCAGCTCTGACGATAAAAGCTCGGCCAACGCTTTGAGGCGGCTGTTACGCTTGGCGATGGATTGTTTGAGGTAAGACCGACTTCGGTCCAGTTTATCTTGCGCAACCATGTAATCTTCGTGGCCTTTGAATTCTGGGTGTAAAACAGGAATTTCACGGCCGTTTAGCATTTCAAACGTAAAGGAGAAAACAGCAGAAACGTCTTCAAATGTGACAATGTTCAGGTCATTGTGCTCAATGGCGTTCAAGGTACGCTCTAAAAAGCCTGGGTTACGGCTTAAACCGTCTTGCATGTTGGGTGCGTAACCTTTCATACGGTCCATAAAAATTTGCGCCGCTGTTGGGTAAACTTCATAAAGTTGGTTAAAGTGTTGTTCTACCAAGTCTGCAATGTTGTTGTATTCATCGGCAATGCGCGCCATCATCCCATGGTGGCGAAAGCTTTCAATACGACAAACCGCTTGGGCAAGGGCAGTGCTGTCGGTCAGGTCTTGTACTGCAACCTCAAGCTCTGAACTGCTGGACTCGGGGTTTTGTAAAATGATCGTTGCGGCGTAAATACGGCGCTGAGTTTCGTCCATGTCATCCATAAAGCAATTGCGTGACTTGGTAATAAGGTGAAAGATGTGGTTGTTGCACCGCAATAAACTGCGCTGTGTTTTTTGCTCTGCTTCTTTTTCGGCGGTGGTTTTAAACATTCGCATCAAGGCGGTCATTACTACGGTGAACGCGGTGTAAATGCCGAAGTATAAAAACAAGTTGTTGTCGGGCGACTTACCAAAGCCAATGTTGTAAGCAACATATAAACCAATGCAAACGGAAACAACAGCCATCCACACCAGTTCAAAAAAGTTTAGCTTCCATGACTCTTTTTTCATGGCTTTGGTCACTTTTTTTGTAAAGTGATCACCAGTGCGTTTTACCTCATCGTTGAGGTCGCTTATTTTGTCTTTGTGTGTAAAAACTTGATTGGACATGAAAACAGCAGAGCCTTAAACCTATATAAATTATTTTTATTCTTTATAGGTTAAAAACTCTGCTGTCAAATAGCAAGTATTGCTTGCTCAAAATTAAATTTTCTTAATTTCTTGCAAGAACACGTTTGATTTTTCGGAAAGCTCGCCAACCTTGCTCACAGATGAATCCACAGTGTCGGACATTTGTGAGAAGACTTGCTCGTTCACGGCAAGAATATCAACCACTTGCTCAACAGATGCACGGACGGTGTTGGTTGCGTCGGATGCGTCGGTTGCGTTAATGGCAATGCTTTCTGTTGCGGTGGACTGCTCGGAAATAGCAACCTGTACCGAAGACGAAATGTCACTGATACGCTGAATTTGGCTGGACACTTCGTTGATAGAAGATTGTGCATTGCGGCTTTCAGTTTGAATTTCTTCCACGAAGGACTGAATTTTAAGCGTTGCATTTCCAGTTTCTTCTGCCAAGCTGCGCACTTCTTCCGCGACCACGGCAAAGCCACGTCCAGCTTCACCTGCACGTGCCGCCTCAATCGAAGCGTTGAGCGCAAGTAGGTTTGTTTGGTCGGCAATGCCGTTAATGATGTTAATGGCGTCGCCAATACGTTCACTAGCACCGGCTAATTTTTCCATTAACTCTTGGGTGTTGGCCGATGTTTGGGTGGCGCCTTGGATCATGCCTGTAACTTTTTCCATGTTGTCGTTAATTTCAACAATCGAGGCGTTCAGCTCGTGAATGGCGCTTGCAACGGCTTGAACGTTAACATCTGTGTTGCCAGCAGCGCTTTCTACGCCGTTGACATTTTGTGCCACCGTCTCATTGGCTTGCATAATTTGATTTGCACTGTTTTTAACGCTTTGAATTTGAGATTGAACTTCATCAATCAGAGCCTTAACAGAGCCTTCAAAGTCTTCACGGAGCACTTTTTGCTTGCCAAGTGGTAGGATAATTTTAAGCTGAACAAGCACTGCTGCACCCACTAAGAAGACTGCGAGCAGGGCGCCCATGCCAATGATTAAGCTTTCTTTAGCATTAAGCTCTTCAATTAAAATGTCCATTGTTCTAGCCGTTGGTTGGCTGACTGCCATGGCAACGTCTTCAATGCTTTTGTCAACCTTTTGTGTGATGGCGAGAAACTCTTCAACAGATGGTTTTGCACCAAATCCGAACAGTAATGTGGTGTACAAGCTGCGCTTTGTTTCCTCCATTTGTTTGAGGGCTTTGTCCATTACTTCAATTTTTTCTACCACTTCAACAGGGACTAAACCGGACTGAGCAATGGTGGAAAGTTTGCGAATGTCGCTTAGGTAGCTTTGGCGAATGTTAACAATAGACCCCTTAACTTCAGGTGTAAGCTCACTGCCGTTTGCCAGTAGGTCTAAAATGTAGCCTTTTTCTTTGCTTGTTAAGTTGTGAAGGTCTGCCACAATTGGTTTTACAACAATGTTCAAGTAAATACCTTTGTCAGCCACAGATAAGGGTGATAGAAGCGCTTTTTTGGAAGATTCTAAAGTGGAAAGAAGGTTTTCAACACCGTCCACCCATTCAATGGCTTTAATTTCACTGGAAAGGACTTTTTCACGATGCTCGTCGAGTTTTTTGTGTTTTTCTGTCAGCGATTCTACCATGAGAGAAACATATTTTTCATCCGTGTAAGCAGAGTTTGTTTTAAGGATGTTGAGGTATTCGTCAAACTTAGCATCGCTCACTTTAATTTGTTTTTTGAATTTTGACTTGTCAGCATCCTTAGAAAGTGCGGCAATACCAAGTGTGCGTTCTTTGTAAAGTTGACCAGAAAGGTCATCGCCAAGGTCAATAAAGCGGTTTGCTTGGACAATATATTGGCCGTTTGATTGCTCTTTGTTGACTTGGTTCATAATTTCATAAGCCAGTAGGGCGACAATGGTCACCAAAAATATACCAACGACAATGAGGATGTTTCTAGCATTCATAGAGAAATCTCTTTATTAAGTTTATTATTCTTTTTATTTATGGGTGTAATTGTTAAAAAGTGAGTATTTATTCTGACATTTTTTTTACACCTACAATCACAAGTAATTATACAAGATAAAAGGGTATGGTGTAAACCTAAATCCTGTGCGCAATGCCTTGATATGCACAAAATTTTACGTGCGTATCTCTTAAGTGTTATACAAAAAAAACGCCCTGTTTAAAACAGAGCGTTTGATGATTTGTAAGACAATCGACTTAGTACTTGTAAGACAATGTTGCAAGTACGGTACGGCCAAGAGAGTTACCACCAGCAGAGCTGCCTGTAACAGTTGCGGCGTGCATCCACTCACGGTGTTTGTCTACAAGGTTGTAGCCTTCAATTGCAAGGTCGATGTTGTCATTGTACGCGTAACCCGCACGGGCGTTTAGTACAAAGTAGCTGTCAATATCTTCGCTTGCAGTTGGGTTTGTAGATACAGAGCCTAAGTAAACATACTCTTGCTCAGAACCAGAGATGTAGTGCAAGTCCGCATCAAATTCCCATTTTCCGTGGTCAAAGCCACCCAAAAGGGAAACTTGGTGGTTTGCTTGCGCATCTTCATAGTAAAGATCTGCGCTGTCATCTTCCGTGTTCAGGTAAGTGTAGTTTACACCCCAACGTAGCCATTGGTCATAAACACCGTCTAGGCCCAATTCAACACCCCAAGTTTGGCTGTCGCCCTTGTTGTCAAAGGTGTATTGTGCTTCAGGTCCGGCTACGACGTTAATGGTATCGCCCAAAACATTTTCTGCTTTTTGCATGAAAATAGCAGAGCGGAAGTTACCATCAATTTCAGGTAGTTTACGGTCCCAACCAAGTTCGTATGCCATGATACGCTCGGTTTCTAGGCTTGGGTTACCATGGAAGCCAGCTGCAATAGCAAGGCCGCTGATGCTTTGGCTAGAGCCAAGCTCGATCAAGCTTGGAATGTGCAAGCCACGGCTTACAGAGGCACGCAAAGTGTCCGCACCGCTTAGCTTGTATGAAAGACCAGAGTTAAAGCTGAACTCTTCAATTGTGCGGTCGTAGGCATCAATGTCAGAGTTTGGACCAAAGGTTGGTACTTCGTCACGGCCAAAGTTTACCATGTCGTAACGTGCAGAGTTTGTCCAGCTTAGGTTATCGCTGATTCTCCAGTCCCACATGGCGCTTGGTGCGTAAAGGTCGTAGTCAAACTTGCTGTCACCGCCGCCAACAATCTGCCCTTTAAGGGAGTTGTAACGGTATTCAGCAGCCAAACGCACGGAGTGGTCAGCGCCAACTTTGAACAAGTTTTCAACTTTTGCAACTGTTAGGTCATTTTCGTAACCAATGGTGCTTGTTGTTAAGTTGTCCGAGATACGGTAAACATTTACACCCCACAAGCCAATGTCACTTGCCAAGTTGTAGTTGGCGTGAATGCTTGATGTGTCTTGTCTTGTTTTAACAGGAGATAGGTAACCAATCAAAGAGTCTGCTTCTGTGTTGGCATAAGAACCTTGCAGGCGCAGGTTAGAGCTGTCTGTCAATTGTGTTTCATAGTCCACGTTTGCACGGCGGTTTGAAAGTGAGTTGTCAGAGCCAACGCCGATCATGCTGTCACGGTTGTAACCGTCAGACGCAACTTCACCAACAGAAACACGCACGGCATGTTTGTCAAATTGTGCGGTGTGAACTGCATCAATTTCTTTGTGGTGTTGTGTACCAACTTTAACTTCAGCAACGTCAACATCGTCTTTCAATGCACTGAAAGTGATGATGTTTACCACACCAGACTCAGCGTTAAAGCCGAATAGAGATGAGTTCGGGCCTTTTACAACTTCTACTTGACGAATTTCGTTCATAGAAATTGGTAGGTTTTCCCAGTTTACCTGACCGAAAGCGTCAGATAGAACTTGACGACCGTTGATAAGTACCAACAGGCGGTTCGCGTATGGTTTGTTGTAACCACGGATAGAAACATCCGCACGGCCGTTGAATGCACGTTGTACTTGTACACCAGCCACACGCATTAGAAGTTGTGGCAAGTCTTTTGCACCACTACGGCGAATTTCATCGTGACCGATGATGTCCATTGTAACAGGAGCTTCAGAAGCACGCTGTGGCTTACCAGTAGCAGAAGCTGTTACAGGTTCCCCAAAGATTGATTCCATCGTGCCATAGTCAATGGTTTGAGCATTGGCCAAACCTGAAATAGCAGTCCCAAGAAGCAAGGAAGGGATGAGTAATTTTGTTTTTGTCATTATTCTCAGTCCTTATAGTTCTTTGATCATGAATTTAAAGGCAGCGTCAAAGTCTAGGTTAGACTTACCGAACGCTTCACCGTTCATGATAATGTTTACGTTGTTTCCTACATCAACTCCAAGTACGCAGTTGCCGTTTTCGACATAAGGTAGTGAAGTTGTGACTGTCAAAGCTTTGTTTGCAACACCTTGGTTCAGTGCAGAAGACTGATCACCAGCGCTTAGACCATCTGTTAAAAAGATGATTTTTGAGCCAATAGATCCAATACCTGAAACAGGCACTTCTTCAAGCTTAAAAGTGTGCTTTGGTGCGCTGTAACCGCCACCGATTAGAGACTTCAAACTTTCTAAGTCCGCTTTAGAAGCGTCACTGCTTGGGTCGTAAACAACGCTGAATGTTGCATCGCCCGCAGGGATATCCTTAGAAAGAGAAATGATTTTAGCAATCGCCGCCATCTCTTGATCAGAAGTTACGGCCAAAGCTTCAGCTTGGACAGCAACGAGAGATGCAAATGACAACAAGCCAAGTTTAAATTTGCTTTGCATATTCTTTTCCCAATTTCTTGTTCTTGTTAATAGAATGAGTTTCAACATAATTTAAATATAAATTAACGTCTTTGTAAAATGCCGATATGGGTTTTATGGGTGTGTTTTAGAGTGTATTTTGAGTATTTTGCCAAGCAAGGCATTGTATATAAATGATTTTTTTGTGTTTTTACTATTTGGTGGTATGGCAAGATTTTTTAACGACTTTTAAAGTGTATAAAGTCTTTTGTCATACAATTTAAAAGGGTTTTTGTGTGGGTTAAGTTTCTGTTTTTAAATAAAGTGTAGGAACTGTGACACAATGGGCTTTTTAAGTGGTGGTTATTTTTGATACTGTTTAATGGTTTTGTATTGAGCTAAGTTTATGGATTTTTGTTTTGTTTTTAAGCGTGGTATGGCATAAACAGCTTTGTATAACATTTATTTATTTTAAAGGTGGTCAAACATGCTGAACATTACAGGCTTAACGTACCGTATTGCGGGTCGAACAATTTTAGAAGATGCGTCTTTAAGGTTGCAAGAACGTTGGAAGGTGGGTGTTGTCGGCGCCAACGGTGTGGGTAAGTCCACCTTGTTTAACCTTATTTCTGGCGCATTGACCATGGACGCAGGTGAAATTGAACTGCCAAGTAATGCAAAATTTGGCTGGGTGAAGCAGGATATCCCTTCCGACAACACATCCCTTTTAGATGTTGTGTTGGCTGGGGATGAAGAGCGTGCAAGGCTGATGCAAGCCAGCGAAACAGAGGAAGACCCTTATAAACTGGCCGAAATTCACACCCGTTTGATGGATATTGATGCTTATAGCGCACCGGCAAAAGCGGCGACCATTTTAAGTGGTTTGGGTTTCAAAGAAGAAGAAATGTCCAAACCCATTTCGGATTTTTCAGGCGGTTGGCGAATGCGTGTGGCATTGGCGGCAGCTTTGCTAAATGAACCCGACTTATTGCTTTTGGATGAGCCAACCAACCACTTGGACATTGAAGCCATTATGTGGTTAGAAGAATATTTAATGAACTATCCGCACACGTTGTTGATTATTTCTCACGACCGTGACCTGTTGAATAAATGTGCTGACCATATCGTCCACATTGAAAACAATAAACTGCACACATACACCGGTAATTATGATACTTATGAAAAAGAACGTGCCGAAAAACGCATGAACCAGCAAAAACTTCACGAAAAACAAATGGCACAAAAAGCCCACCTTGAAGCGTATATCAACCGCTTTAAGGCCAAAGCTTCAAAGGCTAAGCAAGCACAAAGCCGTGTTAAACAGCTTGAAAAGATGGATATTGTCAGCGCTGTTATGGCGGAAAGAAGCCGGCCATTCATCTTCCCAAAACCGGAAGAGCTATCCCCACCGATTTTATCCATCGACCATGCCTCTGTCGGTTACGAAGCTGGTAAGCCCATTTTAACAGATGTGAATGAACGCATTGATATGGATGATCGGATTGCGCTGTTAGGTGCCAACGGTAACGGTAAATCCACCCTTATTAAGCTGATTGCCGACCGTTTAAGCGCCATGCAAGGGGAGGTGATTCGCCATGAGAAATTACGCATTGGTTACTTTTCACAGCACCAAGCGGAAGAGCTGGACCTCAACGCCACCGCATATGAAGAAATGAAACGGGTGATGAAAGGCAAGGACGAAAAAGAAGTGCGTGGCTTGCTGGGTAAATTTGGCTTTAACAAAGAACTTTCGGACAACCGTATTGACGACTTAAGCGGTGGTGAAAAGTCACGCTTGTTGTTTGCTATTATGAGCTATGACGCGCCACACCTTATTTTGTTGGATGAACCGACCAACCACCTAGATATGGACGCAAGGGAAGGCTTGGTGCAAGCGTTGAACGGCTACAACGGTGCGGTTATTTTGGTGAGCCACGACCCATCAATGGTGGAAAAGGTGGCAGACCGTTTATGGCTTGTGAAAGATGGTGCATGCTTGCCTTACGATGGCGATTTGGATTCTTACCGTGAGTTGGTCATTGAAGAGCGCAGGCAAGAGAAAAAGGCCGAAAAGCAATCTAAGCCCAAAAAAGAAGGTAAGCTCAGCAAGAAAGAGTTGCGCCAACTGGCTGCTAAAAAGCGTAAAACATTCCCCGACGCTTACAAAGCGATGGACGAAGCTGAAAAGAAAGTGAAGGCCCTTGCAAAAGAAAAGAGAGCCTTAGAAACTCAAATGGCCGAGCCTGGATTTTTTGACAATAAACCACTGGCGGATAAAACCCAGAGGGATCACGCAGAACTTCAAGTGAAACTTGAAGGTGCGGAGGTTAACTGGTTGGAATTAAGTGAGAAGTATGAATCTCTTTCAGTGTAACTGCAAAGCTTTGAATAGAAAGTTATCATAAAAAAAAGCCCCATCTGTGAGGGGCTTTATCGTTTAAAAAGTGGAAGCTATACCAATGATGCGTTGGTCGGACTGAATGCCCTTGTGAAAAGGCGACAGTTTTGGCGCAATGCCTTGACCGTTGTGCATGGTTTTGCCTTGGGTGGTTATTTGATAGGTTATATTTTGCTTACCCTTCACATAAGGCAGGGCGGCTTTGTGGTGCAGGTCTGCTTTTAGGCAATTAAAATAACTTGGCACAAATACAGCGCCGACATCTACATAATTGGCTAGCAAAATACGCATATTACCGTCTTGATGCAACACTGGTGCAAAGTTTGCGCGTGTTTCATTGGTTTTCTGGCTGACAATTCCCGAAAAGAAGCCTCCTCGGTAACCCGGTAGAGACTTTTTAACCAATTCAAAGTTAATGTTAATCTCTTCTAACAGTGCTTCAGCTAGCAAGCTGCTGTCATCACTGTTAAAACTTTCTAACCGGTCGAGGTATTCCTTAATGAAAGCCACAGGTTTTTGTTTTTTTATGTCAATCCGTTTACCATCTTTCATGTAATGGTAAAGATAGCCATAACCTGGCGAGTGGCTTTTTTCTATGTAAAGGTCTTCGTCTAAACTGGCGAGTTTATCAAAAAGCTGTTGTACGTTATGTGTCAAGTTTTGTTGTTCACACATGGCAAGGTGTGAATAATTCTCCTTATCATCATTTCCAAGGGTGTGTATCAGCTCTGTTGTAGAAGCGACAGCCACAGCTGTGCTGTCGTTTACAGGTAAGCGTGACATAAAGCTCTCCTTACCTACTTTGTAGGTGGTTGCAAAAGAAAATGTATTCAGGTTTCTAAGATGAGGCCTGATCGATGAAAAAGGTATAGTAATCAAAAGCACGTTTTTCAAGGGTGCTATAAACTGCACAAATAAAAACCCCTGCAAAAGTGCAGAGGTTGGGGTCCGAATTGAATCGGTCGATTTTTAATAAACAAATTGTTAAAGATCAAAATAGGTTAATAAATTTTTATACCGCGACCAGGGCCTTGGTATGTGTTTTTATGTTGCGCTTCAAGTGCTTTGACTTGTTGATGGTGTTTATGATGTAAAACCAGAAAAAGTGGTAGGTTTAAAAAAATCAGCAAACCAAAGCTTATGGCGGCATTTGTCCAAAGCGTTAGTTCTGGCCATAGATGAGCTGTAAGCTGTATGGCACCCACAAGTAAATGAGCATTCAGCAATATCAAACCAAACTGCTTGTTTTTGGACTTAATAAGGCCATGGTAGTGAATGTGAATGACGGCTAAAATAAAAACTTCGGAAGTCAGCGCTACAACGAACAATGTTGCAAATAAGGCTTCTGTAAAAACGTAAACGAACAGAACAAATGCTTCATCGGGTAAAAACAGCACACAGAGAAGAAAAGCCATAAGCGATAAAGACATGCCGAATGAAATGTAAGGTCTCATATGTTATCCTCCTTTAGGGGATGAAGAGAATCTCTAGTTCGCTCTTTAAGCATCTAAATGTATCAATTTCTCTTTTATGCCTACCAGGCCGTTCCATCATGCGAATGTGATATTCACCGAGTGCGCATGAGCTTAAATAAGCTTTTTGAAGCTCACGGTAAGCTATGGAATAGCTAAGAGTCATAGTGACACTCCTGTTCAGGGTGGGGAAAAGTCGATGTGAATTTGTTTTAAATTGTATGCAGTTTTAGTGTGCTGTCAAGCTTTTTCCAAGGATTTTTGCCATAAACTATATTTCTTAAACAACTGAGAAGTGGTCATTTGTGGTGTGAGAGTTTGTTCCACTTGGTTATTCCGTTCAATATCATCCAAGCTTTGGTATAGCCCACATTTTAACCCAGCCATGTACGCTGCACCCAAGGCGGTGGTTTCAACCATTTTGGGTTTTTCCACTGTTATGTTGACCAAGTCCGCTAAGCGTTGGCTAAACCAACTGTTGTGGGTCATGCCGCCGTCCACTTTTAATTTTTCAACTTTGGTTTTGGCATCTTCCTCAAAGGCGGATATCAGGTCATAGGTTTGTAAGCACACCCCATCCAACGCCGCACGAACAAGGTCGGCTTTTGTGGTGGAAAGGGTCATTCCGCTAATGCTAGCTTTCACGGCACTTTGCCAGTGTGGTGCACCCAAACCTGTAAAGGCGGGGATAAAACACAGATCATCTGCGTCCAAACTTTCCTTTGCCAGTGCTTCCGTTTCTTTTGCATGGTGGATGAGCCCCAACTGGTCACGCAGCCATTGCACCACCGCCCCTGCAATGAAGACACTGCCTTCTAAAGCGTAGCAGGTTTGATTGTTGACTTGATAACCCACAGTGGTCAATAAGCCATTTTCACTGGTGGTTACGTTTTGTCCTGTATTCAGCATGACAAAGCAACCTGTGCCATAAGTGCTTTTAATGTACCCTTGTTTAAAACAGGCTTGGCCAAATAAGGCCGCTTGTTGGTCGCCAATCATGCCATAGATGGGTAAGGGGGGTAACTTGGCAATGTTAAGATGGCCAAACTCCTCACTGTTGCTGGTCACTTGCGGTAAAATGGCGCTGGGAATCTTAAACAGTTCTAACAATTCAGGGTCCCACTTTAAGGTGTGAATATTCAACAGTTGGGTACGGCAAGCATTTGTTACATCACTTTTATGGGACTGTCCACCCGTTAGGCGGTAAAGCAGGTAGCATTCCATGGTGCCACACAGCAGGCGTTTTTCAGATTTTGCGGTTTGAACCGCCTGAACATTTTCCATCAGCCATTTCAGTTTGCTGGCACTAAAGTAGGGGTTAACAGGCAGGCCTGTTTTTTGCTGAATTTCAATGCCGTGTTTGCGGTGCAGTTTTTGGCAAGCTTGTTCTGTTCTTGTGTCTTGCCACACAAGGGCGTTGTGTAATGGTGCGCCTGTTTGTTTATCAAAACAAACAATGGTTTCCCGCTGGTTGGTAATGCCAATAGACTTTATGTGAATACCTTGAAGCTGAGCATCTTGTAAGGCGGCCTTTAAAAGACTCACCGTATTGTTGAAAATTTCCTCAGCGTCGTGTTCCACCCAGCCAGATTGGGGGTATATCTGCCGATGCTCCTTTTGGTGCTGGCATAAAATGTCCCCCGTCTTGCTGAAAACAATCACACGGGTGGACGTTGTCCCTTGGTCAATGGCTAAAATGGCGTGCATTAAATACCTCTTGGTGTTTTTTAAAGGTATTATAAAGCTTTATTGAAGTTCAGGCAAATGGCTTAGCACCACGTCGGAAGGGAGCTTGCGGCCTTTTTTATCTAAAAATAAGCCTTTTAGGTTGGCAACGGCAACTTCACGGTTGTTCACCATGAAGGTTTGCTTCATGTGGAAATATTTGTCGTCATGGCCAGTCATTTCCGTTTTGAGGGTGAATTTTTCAAAAGGGCCAATGGCACGAATGTAGCGAATGTCAATTTTAGCGACCACTGGCATCCACTTATGTTTAAAAACTTGCCTTAACAAGCCGGCTTTGCCCATGTGGTAAATGCGCCCTAAATCCATGATGGATAAATAACGGGCGTTGTTCATGTGAATGTTAATGTCCATGTCCAAGGGCCACACTCTAAAGTTTGCGGTGGTTGGCTGGTAAGGATCCTGCCTTGCACGGTCACGCCACAACATAAACAAAATGCGTAACAGTCTAAAGTATAAATTCATTTTCTATCCCAGTAATTTGAATAACAATTGGCTTAGCCTTTGTACCTTTTTACCATAAAAAGTGTCTTTATAAAATTCACTGGCCACTTTTTTGTTGATTTCACTGTATGTGGGGTAGGGCACTGTTACGGCACTGAGGTCGGCCACTTTGCGCTTGTGGGTCATCAGCGTTGTCCAAGGGGTGATCAACTCCCCTGCATGAGGGCTGACAATGGTCACACCTAATATGTAACCTTTGCGGTTGAGCACTGCTTTTATGAATCCATCTGTTTCACCTTCGCACACCGCACGGTCATTTTCGCTTAACGGAATGTGAACACAGCGCACGTTTTGTGCCCCGTGTTTTTGGCTGGCCTGTTGCTGGGTTAAACCAACCGATGCCACTTCGGGGTGGGTGTAAAGCACCTTCGGCACCATGCTTTGACTGTTTTTGTGCCAAAACATGCCAAAGAGCAGACGCTTGATGACCACGCTGGCCTCAAAGGATGCATGGTGGGTGAACATGTTTTGAGAGGCACAATCGCCAATGGCATAAATATGTTTTTGGCTGGTTTGCAGTTTGTTGTTTACTTTAATTTTTTTGGCTGTTTCCACTTTGGCTTTGGCAAGGTCTAGGTTTTCAAAGTTGGCTTGACGGCCGGTTGCCACCAACAGGTGTGAACCTTCGATGACGTTATCATTTAAGTCAACCGCCACACCTGACTGCGTTGCCTTGGTGGATTCTACCTTTGCATTTTCATAAACCTGAATGTTTAAATCTTTAAGTGTTTTTTGCACCTGTGCCACGGCTTCAGGTTCTGACCCGAATAAAATGTTTGGCGCACCTTCCACCACGGTCACTTCTGACCCCAGTTTTTTAAAAGCGAAGGCCATTTCCAAGCCAATGGCGCCGCCACCAATAATGACCAGATGTTTGGGTTGTTGTTGAAGTTTAAAAATGGTTTCGTTGGTCAGGTATGGCGTGTCTGCCAACCCTTTAATTGGCGGCACAAAAGGTGCTGACCCCGTTGCAATTACAAACCTTTTGGCCTGAATTTCATCCTCACCCGCTTTTAAAATGGTGGGGCTGATAAAACGGCCTTGGTGACGGTAAACATCCACACCCATGCCCTCAAAGCGGTTTTGGCTGTCGTGCGGGGCAATGCTGGCAATGGCTTGCTCCACTTTTTCCATGGCTTGGTTAAAAGACAGTTCTTTTTTAGCTGCCGCCAACAACGCTTTGGAAGGCACACAGCCATAATTTAAGCAATCGCCGCCCATTTTGTCCCGTTCAATTAAGGCGACTTTGTGCCCTAAGTTAGCGCTGACTGCGGCCATGGTTAAACCAGCGCTCCCCGCACCGATGATACAAATATCATACTTTTTTAGTGGCATGGTCAGCCCCTTTCTTTTTGTATTTGCTGCGAAAATATTTTACCGCAATGGGCAAAACAGCCAACACAGCCAACACCCCCAATAAAGCAATGGCGGTGACCACTTGTGGTGAAATTAAACCTTGTAAGCTTTCCACCTCCACAAAAGCATCGCCAAGGTAGGTGTGGGCAAATGTGCCGGGGATAATGCCAAAAAATGTTGTGAAAACGTAAACACGGGTTTTGACGTCAAAAAAGGCGGGTAAAATGTTGACCACCGCAAAGGGGAAGAGGGGCACCAAGCGAATGAAGAAAAGATAAGACAAGCTATCCTCCTCAAACTTATCTTTGACTTTGTGATATGTTTTTTGATAACGCTTAGGCACCACGCCACCCAAGGCGCGCTTGCTGATGAGGAAGATGATGGTTGCACCTATGGTTGCACCAATGGTTACCACTAGCAAGCCACCTAAAGCACCAAACAAAAAACCACCCAACACGGCAAGCACAGTGCCAAAAGGTAAAGAAAAGGCAGTGGCTGTGGCGTAAAATAAAGCATAAACCACCGCACTTAGGTATGGGTTTTGGTTTTTAAGGGCTTCAATGTTTTCACGCTGGTCTTGAATAAAGCTTAGCGAGAAATAATCACCATAAAAAACGTAAACCAAAACGCTTAAGGTTAAAATACCCCACAGTGGCAAACGCTTTTTGTCCAAAATTTTGGTCATGCTGTTTACTTTTCTTTACTGGCTTGGTTTAACATTGGAAACTGACGGTTTTCACCCCATAGGTCATCCAACCGACTGTCCCGCCCGCAAGCATATCGGTAATATTTGTAGCGGATTGGGTTCTTTTTGTAATAATTTTGGTGATAGTCCTCGGCTGGGTAAAAGGTTGCCGCTGGGGCAATTTCGGTGGCCACTTTAAGGCCAGACTTTTCCACCATGCGTTTGGTTTCTTCCGCCACTTTTTTCTGGGCTTCACTGTGGTAGTAAATAATGCTGCGGTATTGCGGGCCCACATCGCAAAACTGTCTATTTTTAACCTCGGGGTCAATGTTCACCCAAAAGTTTTTTAAAATCTCTTCATAACTGATTTTTTGAGGGTTAAAGGTTACTTGCACCACCTCCACATGGCCGGACTGTCCGGAGGATACATCCTTATAAGTCGGGTTCGGGGTGTGGCCACCAGTGTAGCCAGAAACCACACTTTGAACCCCCTCTAGTGCTTCGTAAGGTTTCTCCATGCACCAAAAACATCCACCGCCTAAAGTGGCTGTTTCAAGCTGTGTTTGTGCGTCCGCTGTGTTCATTGTGAAGGCTCCTATCAATATCCATACATATTTTAGCATAATCGTTATCCTTTTTCATGGGGGACAAACCTCAAAGCTTCCCCGTTGTTGCACCAGCGCTGGCCTGTGGGCTCTGGTCCGTCTTTGAAAACATGGCCTTGGTGGCCGCCGCATCTTGCGCAGTGATATTCGGTGCGTGGTACAATCAGCTTAAAATCCAGCTTGGTTTCCAGCGCATCTTCAATGTGGGTGTAAAAACTGGGCCAGCCTGTACCACTGTCATATTTCATCTCAGACGTAAAAAGCGCCAAGTCGCACCCTGCGCAGTGGTAAACACCTTCACGTTTTTCATCATTTAAAGGGCTGCTCCACGGTTTTTCTGTGCCTTCTTTGCGGAGGATTTTAAATTGTTTTTCGGTCAGCTTCATGCGCCACTCCTTATCACTTAATACAAGTTTTTCAATTTTTTGTGCCAGCGCCATGCGTGCAGGGGTCAATGACAGCACTGTTACAAAAGATGTCAACAAAAACAACCGTCTCGACTTTTGGTTTTTTAAGGCTTTTTGCACAGTTTGTTCCTTTGTTTTTATGGGTTCATTGTAACTATTCGCATAAGCTGTGGCAAAGGTTACATTGAGAATATAAAAATTTGTGCTAAAGTGATGGCAAACAAAAACAGGGCAAGGAATATAAAATGAATTCTGTCATAAGTACGATTAAAAACCAGCTGTGGGCAAAGGTGATGTTGGGGCTTTTTTTAGGCGTTGTTGTAGGAGTGTTTTTTGGACCTGACTTTGCCTTGGTGGAGCGTGAACTTGCGCTGACCATTTCCAATTGGTTGGCTTTGCCGGGTTATTTGTTTTTAGCCATCATTAAAATGGTGGTTATTCCACTTATTTTTTCATCCATTATTTGTGGAATTGCCGCAGGCGACAGTGTGGACACTGTTAAAAAACTGGGTGTGAGCGTTGTGTTTTATTTTATTTTCACCACCACCGTTGCGGTTTCCATTGGTTTGTTGTTTGCAAACCTTTTACAGCCGGGCAGTTACTTAGGTTCAGAGTTGTTGGGCTTGAGCAATCAGGCAACCGCCACCAGCGTGAACCAAGCCTTGCTGGACAGTACCAACATTCCCAAAAGGCTTGCAAGTATTATTCCGTCTAATCCTTTAAGTAGCATGGCTTCAGGGGAGATGTTGCAGGTGGTTATTTTTGCGGCCGCTTTGGGTGTGGCGTTGGTGGTTATGCCACAAAATAAGGCCAAGCCATTGGTCAGCGTTAACCTTTCCTTGCAGGACGCTTGCATGGTGATTGTGAACTGGGTGTTAAAATTGGCACCTTATGCGGTGTTTGGTTTAATTGCACAGGTGATGGTTCAAATGGGTCTAGATGCCTTATCGGGCATGCTTTATTACATGAACACTGTTATTTTAGGGTTGTTGGCGGTGCTGTTGTTTTATCTATCTTTGGTTGTTTTTGTGGGCAAGCGTTCAGTGTTGGACTTTTTAAAACAAATTCGCAATGCGCAGTTAATTGCCTTTTCAACGTCCAGTTCATCGGCGACCATGCCGGTTACTTTAAAAGTGGCGGAGGAAAACGTGAAGGTGAACCCGACAGTTTCCCGCTTTGTGATTCCTTTAGGGACGACCATCAACATGGATGGTACCGCTCTTTATCAAGCCATTGCCACGGTGTTTTTAGCGCAAGCCTTTGGTATTGATCTCACCGCGACAGACCTGTTGTTGGTGTTGGTAACGGCCATTGCCGCTTCGGTGGGTACCCCCGGCACACCGGGTGTGGGTATTGTAATTTTGGCCACCATTTTAAGCACGGTTGGTGTACCGATTGAAGGAATTGCAATTATTATTGGGGTGGATAGGTTGTTAGATATGTGCCGCACCACCATCAACGTAACGGGGGACATTACCGCCGCGGTGGTCTTAGAAAAGTTGATTAAAAAATAAAGAAGGCAATCGATTGATGAATGATCCTATTTTATATTCCTTCCGCCGATGCCCATATGCCATGCGGGCGCGGATGGCCATGCGGTTGGCTGGGCTTCAGTATGAACACCGTGAAATTTTGTTGCGTGATAAACCACAAAAAATGCTTGAAGCCTCCCCAAAAGGCACGGTTCCTGTTTTGATTACCCCATCGGGCACTGTGGTGGATGAAAGTTTGGACGTGATGTTGTGGGCACTTGCGGAAAGCCAGCACCCCATGCTTGAAACGGTGGCAGACTCTAAACCTTGGGTGATGGAAAATGACACTGTTTTTAAACCACAGCTGGACCGTTATAAGTATCCCAACCGCTACCCTGATGAAGGTGACGTAGAGGCGGTGCGTGAACAAGCTTTAACCGAAAGCAAGAAGTTTTTTGAAAAACTGGATGACGCACTCACTCAAAATGGTGGCTTTATCCTTGGGGATCAGTCCTCTTTGGCAGACATTGCTCTTTTCCCATTCGTCCGACAATTCTCAAAAGTGGATGAAGATTTGTGGTCCAAAACGGCCAGTGAAAAGTTAAAGTCTTGGCTTAACTGTTTCTTAAAATCTGATGATTTCAAATATATTATGACCAAGTACGACTTATGGCAGGAAGGTCAGTCCCCACTCATAGTCGGCATTGAATAAGGATGCATCAAAATTCAAATTGTGTTTAAAATAGACTCAAACAATTTAAGAAAATTAAAATAACAATAAGGATCAATCATGCCACTGCAAACACAAGCTTACGTTGCCGTTGAAAAGGGTCAAAAACTGGTTCAGCAAACCATCGAATTGCCTGAAATTCAGCCGGGTCATGTCCGCATTCAAGTGACCCATTGCGGTCTGTGCCACAGTGACCTTCACCTGATGGAGGACGACTTGGGCATTAGCCAGTATCCCATGGTTCCTGGGCATGAAGTTGTAGGCATTGTAGAAGCCATTGGTAGTGGTGTGAAGCATCTTAAAATTGGTGATAGAGCAGGCGTTGGTTGGCTTTCAAATAGTTGTGGTAAGTGCAAACAATGCGAACAGGAACAAGAAAATTTATGCGCCAACAATGAGCCCTTGATTGTGGCTTCCAAAGGTGGTTTTGCCGATAAGTTGGACGTGAACGCCCATTTCGCTTATGAAATTCCAGCAGGGATCACTTCCGAAAACGCTGCACCTTTACTGTGTGCAGGTATCACCGTCTATAACCCGATTAAGCGCTTTTTTGAAGAGGGGATGACCGTGGCCGTGGCCGGCATTGGCGGTTTGGGGCACCTTGGGTTGCAGTTTGCCAAACAAATGGGCGCTCGTGTGGTGGCCATTTCCCATTCGGACTCCAAGCGAGATGAGGCTTTTAAACACGGGGCGGACATTTTTGTCAACAGCGCCAACCCTGAAGATGTGGCACAAGTCCACGGCGAGATTGATCTGATTATTGACACCATCAGCGCCAAGCATGACTTTGTAAAACTGTTTGACATATTGGCGCCCAACGGCACGCTGTGCGTGCTGGGCATTACCAATGAAGAACTCAAATTCTTACCTGCACACCTTATTTTAACACAAAAGAAAATTACCGGCAGTGCAGTGGGTAGCCCTAAAGAAATGGCCGAAATGTTAGACTTTGCCGCCAAGCATGACGTGGTTACACAAACCGAACTCATGCCCATGGAAGAAATTAACGAAGCCATTCAAAAATTGTTGCGGAATGAAGCACGTTACCGCATTGTTTTGGAAAATAAATAAGTTTTGACGGGTTTAAGCACTTTAACGAATCTCTCACAATCCAAAACAAAAAAACCTCTCTTTTAAAAAGAGGGGTTTTTTATTCATCATACCAAAGGACGTTTTCTTCGCAGATGTAAACTTTTTCCATGCGGGCATCCACTTTGTGGAACAGTTTTTCACAATCTGGGCAGTTTTTGTGCATCCCAATTTGGCTAAATAAGTTGGCAAGGCGGTTCACCTTCATCATTGCTGAAACTTCAGGTGACCCGCAAGCATGGTCGTGCCTTTTCCATCCCGTGTAAAGATTGCTGGATATCCCTTCAAAAAACAGCATAATGTTGTTAAAATCATTGCCGTTCATAAGTTGTTGTTCAATGTCATACTCAATGTCACGGTTGGTAAGGGTTAGCGCAAGTTTTAAGGTGGATTTGTCAAGTCTGAGGCTGTCTTTACAGCTCTCTAATAATTTTAAATAGTGGTCATAAATCTCCACCATTTTTGTGTGGAGTTTTTTGTTTTGTATGGTTTGTTTGTGTAAGTTGTCAATAAAGCTTTCGCTGCTGCGGCACTGCCTGTCCAATATGTCTTCTGTTAGTTGCAGAGCATGGCTGTGTGTTGCCGCCCAGCACAAGGTGGTGATGATGGTGAGAAGTCTTGCCCAATGCTTCATAATTTTGCCTAATTTTTTATTTACCCATATAACCTTATGTCATATTCCTTTAATTTTCAATAATTTAAAATGTCATGTAATAAAAAACCCTGCCAAAGGCAGGGTGGGTAAGTTTGGTTGCTGCTTAACTGCTTTCACGCAGTTGTTTGGCCAAGGTGTCCAAAATGCCGTTGATAAAACCAACTTCCTTGGGGTTAAAGTAACCTTTGGCAATGTTGAGATATTCATTGATGACCACTTTGGTGGGGGCGCTTTTGCCGGATAATTCACTAATCGCCGCTAACAAAAGGGACTTTTCAACCAAGCCAATGCGGTCATAGCTCCACTTTTCATTCAAGTTGGCGGCAACCATTTCTTCGTAGCGTGCTTGATTTTCGGCCACATCATCCAAAATTTGGGTCAGGATTTTTTTGTCCGCACTGTGTTGCTTGACATAATAAACCAAAAACTCGTCACGCACTTTTGTCAGGTTTTGGTTAACAAAAATGTGTTGGAAAATGGCTTGCAGTGCCAGCAGGCGTGCTTCGGTACGACTGTCGCCAGTGATGCTGCCTTCATCGGGGAAGGCGTCATTCTGGTTTGTGTCAAAGTCGTCTTTAATCAGATCATCAAAAGTTGTCATTGTTCAAGCTTGCCTACTAATTTATAAAAATCATCTAAGTTATCAAATTCGTTATAGACGGATGCATAACGGATATAACCAACAAAATCAACATTTTTTAATTTTTCTAAAACAAGATCACCAATCTCTTCGGACCTGATTTCGGTCTTACCTTCTTCCGAAAGGGATTGCTCAATTTCCGCAATGATGTTGCTAACCGTTTGTTTTGTAACAGGTCTTTTGCCAAGGGCAATCAGCAAACAACGGGTGAGTTTTTCAGGTTCAAATAGTTCTCGCCTGCCGTCATTTTTAATGACAAACACCTGCTGAATTTGAAAACGCTCAAACGTTGTAAAGCGTCGGTCGCATTTCGGGCAACCACGACGACGGCGAATCACACGACCATCTTCTGAAGGGCGAGAGTCTTTCACCTGTGTGTCTTGGTTGGAGCAAAAAGGGCACTTCATTTTTTTATGGGTCTACTTATTTTTGTTGTTTAAAGGGCGCTGTCATAAATGGGGAATTGATCGCACAAGGCTTTCACTTCCTTGGCAATGCGCTGTTCCACTTCTGGGTTGCCATTTTCGCCCAATTTTGCAACTTGATCAAGCACTTCGTAAATCCACGCACCCACCTGTTTAAATTCAGCTTCTTTAAAGCCACGGCTGGTTGCCGCAGGGCTACCTAAACGAATGCCGGAAGTGACAAACGGGCTGGTGTCATCAAACGGTACGCTGTTTTTGTTGCAGGTTAATCCGGCACGTTCTAAGGCGTGTTCTGCAGCTTTGCCGGTAATGCCAATTGGGCGCAGGTCCATCAACACAAGGTGGTTGTCTGTCCCGTCGGAAACAGCACGCAAACCTTTTTGGGTGAGGGTGTCGCTTAAAGCTTTGGCGTTGGCCACCACTTGTTGCATGTAGTTTTTATAATCGTCGCTCAGCGCTTGTTTAAACGCCACGGCTTTGCCGGCAATCACGTGCATCAGCGGGCCACCTTGAATGCCAGGGAAGACAGCGCTGTTCACTTTTTTAAACAATGCTTCGTCGTTGGTTAAAATAATGCCACCACGTGGGCCACGCAAAGTTTTGTGGGTGGTGCTGGTGACAAAATGCGCATGAGGCACAGGGTTGTTGTGTAAACCTGCGGCAACCAAGCCTGCAATGTGCGCCATATCCACCAGTAAAAATGCGCCGACTTTATCAGCAATTTCACGGAAACGGGCAAAGTCAATTTCTCTTGGGTAAGCGCTGGCACCTGCAATGATCAATTGAGGTTGAACGTCAAGGGCAATTTGCTCCACTTCGTCCATGTCCAACATTTCAGTTTCTTTTGAAATGCCATAAAAATGTGCGTCAAACCATTTACCGCTTTGGTTTACTGGTGAACCGTGGGTGAGGTGGCCACCATGGTCAAGGGACATGCCCAAGATTTTATCTCCCGGTTTTAAAATGGCATTGAAAACCGCTTGGTTGGCTTGAGAGCCTGAATGTGGCTGAACGTTGGCAAACTTGGCGCCAAACAATTGGCACAAACGGTCCTTGGCCAAGGTTTCGGCATTGTCCACAAATTCGCAACCCCCGTAGTAGCGTTTGTTGGGGTAGCCTTCGGCATATTTGTTGGTCATCACAGAGCCTTGGGCCTGCATCACGGCCTTAGAAACAATGTTTTCAGAGGCAATCAGCTCAATTTGATCCTGCTGGCGCTTGAGTTCCGATTCCATGTTTTGAAAAATTTCAGCATCGGCGCTGGCAAGGCTTTCATGAAAAATGTTGTTCATTATTTTTTGGCTCCTTCATTTTCTTCTGTGACCAAGGGGGCGTCTAATTTATCCAATCGGCGTTGGTGGCGGCCACCTTCGAATGTGTTTTCTAAAAATATCTTTAAATAACGCAGAGCGTCTTGTTCGCTGGTAATGCGTTCGCCAAAGCACAAAATGTTGGCGTTGCTGTGTTCTTTTGCGGCTTTGGCAGAAAAGTCATTGGTAATCAAGGTGGCGCGAATGCCTTTGTAGCGGTTGGCACGCATGGAAACGCCCAAGCCTGTGCCACAAACCAAAATGCCCATGTCGGCACCGCCTTTAAGCATGGCCTCCACCGCATTGTCCGCCGGTTCGGGATAGTCTGCGCTTTCGCCATTGTCGCTCACGCCAAGGTCATGGGCAAAATGCCCTTGTTCTTCTAAAAATGCGAGGAGCGCTTTTTTAAGCTGTACGCCAGCATGGTCTGATGCTAAAACCCAGTTCACGCAAATGGTCCTTATTGTTCGATTTATGCCAAATTCTATGCGGTTTGTATTAAAGCACATTGTCAAAAAAAAGGGAAGGTTAAAACCTTCCCTAAAGCTGTGTATGCTACGCAGCTTAAACGCTTAAGGCCACCCGTGCCGCACGTTCATTGACCGAGCCATTTTCCGCCGAGCCACCACCTTGACCGGGCAGTAAAACTTCGCCAATACTGTCCAGTGCTTCTTGTGGGAAGCTGGCAATTTTCTCGGCTAACTCACCCACGGCGACACCACCGGGTAAGGGCAGTTCTGGCACGCCACGGTCTTCAAGGGCGGCAATGCGCGCCGCAATGTCCGATTCTATGTTGCTGCCACCGGGCAAGGCCACTTCTTCAAAGTCGCCAGACCCAAGCACGGGGATGTCTGCCGCCGCACCAGCGCCGGGCAGTGGAATGTCCACCGCAGGGGCCGCACCGGGGAGTGGAATTTCCTCGCCACCGCCAGACCCTGGCAATGCCAAGTCTTGCACAGCTTTGGCATTGGCGCTGATGTTAACTTGGTCGCTCACCTCAAGGTTGGCCTGCGCACTTTGGCGACTTTCGGCCAAGGTTGGCAATTGTTGAACCTGTACCCCAGATTGTTTGGCCACGCTGGCCACACTTTGGCTGAAAACAGCCTGTACATCTTGTTTTGGAATGCTACGCTGCACTTCCTCCAATGAAATTTGTTGGCTTTGTTGTGGTAACGCTTCCACACGTTTTTGAACGTTTTGAATTTGTCTTTGCAGTTCCGCACGGTTGCTTGAAGCTGGTGGTGAAACCTGCTGTGTTTGTTTGTATTGTTGCGTTGCTTGTGTCACATCCACGTTTTTGCTTGGTTGGCGACCGCCAAAGCGCTCTAAAAATAATGTGGTTGCTGAAACACTGTTTAGCATTTTTGTACGCAAATTGCCCTTGGCGTATTTGTCGATCAAGGCAACGTTGCTGATGAGGCCAGACTTTTCAACTTCGCTCAATCGATTGGAGTTGGCGATCTTCGCCACAATTTTGAAGCTGTCATTTGGTAAGACAGTGGAATCTTTGTTGTTTTCGGGTGTTTGCTTGGTCTGCGCGACGCTTACAAAACTCCCAGCATTTATATCATTTGTCATTTTAGCACCTCTCTAGGCTTATATCATTAAGCCATTTTCCCCCAGTACTTAACATGTGGCCTTCCTGCCCATGTATCACTATATAAGTATTATGGAGATATTTCTTCTATATTTCAAGTGTTTTTGTAAAATTGTCACCACCTTTAAGTGCAAAAAGTGCTTTTTTTTGCATGTTTGGCCGTATTAGGATATAAAGTAGAGTGTATAAATTCAAAGAACATAAGTCGTATCAATTGTGGTAAAGGAAGGTTAAAACTGTGAGAAATCAAAGAAGAAGGGACTTTTTTGCGTCACTTGCAGAAGCGAGTTTGTCCATGTTGGGTGAAAATGCGTTCCATGGGTCTTTAGATGAAGTTTCATACACCTTTATCCCCAGCAATTACCGTAACAAGCCCACTCTTTTGGTGGCCGGTGGCCTGCGATTGAAGGAAGGTGTTTATAAGGACCATTTTAACCTTATATATATGGACAAGTGGCCGACCAACCAGCGTGATGTTTCATTTTGGCGCCGCTTGTTGTTGCGCCATGACTTAACCGACCAAATGTTTGTGCTTTGCAAAACTCTGCCTGAAAGTGCACCTTCATTTATGATGAAAGCCATTTGCTTGGATAAAAACAGCGTGGCACGGATGAACCGTAATTTAAAAACATTGCCTGTGATGTTGCTGGTGGGTGAGGATAAAGCGCACAACATGCCAACTGTAGATCATTACGGCCATGGCAGTGACCTGTTTGTTTCCAACCCCAACCTTTTAAATGTGGAAGGCAGTATGGCCTTTAACCGTTTGATGCAGTTTTTTGACCAAGTGTGAAAATAATTTTCTGGCTAAGTTTTTCTAAAATTTGAATAAATTTTTTTAAGGGCGTTTTTTTGAAAAACAGCCCTTTTTTTGTGGCGCTCCGGGCCCTATAACATTTCTTATAAGCTTTGCTGTATACAGCTTGTGTGATTTGATTAAAAGTTGTGCAGATTGTGTGAATGCAATTTTGGTTGTTTAGTGGTTCATTCTAATATTAAGTGCTTAAAATGACTGCTAAGCAAGGCTTGAGAGGTGGCAAAAATAATGCAAGGAAAAAATGATTATTTTTTGGGCAAATAGTGCTTGATTTTCATTTTAGACCTCGCTAGTATGCCAAACCTCAAAGGACATCAAAAACGAATTAAGACGAAGGGTAACGTGTTGGACTACACGCTTAAAATTGCTGACATTCAACTTGAAAACAACGTCATCTTAGCACCAATGTCTGGTGTGTCGGATGCACCATTCCGTCTCATTTGTAAGCGTTATGGCGCTGGGATGGTTGTCAGTGAAATGGTGGCTTGTGAAGCGATGATTCGTGACAATGTGGTCTCCAAGCAAAAGGCCTCGTTCTTTGAAGGGCAAGGTGTCATCAACGTGCAAATTGTTGGTGCGGACCCTAAAAACATGGCTGCTGCCGCTAAAATGAATGAGATGGCAGGGGCAGAGATTATTGACATCAACATGGGTTGTCCTGTCAAAAAGGTGGTGAACACCATGGCGGGCAGTGCTTTGTTGAAAGATGAAGAATTGGTGCGAGAAATTTTAACAGCGGTGGTAGAAGCGGTGAGCATTCCAGTCACGCTTAAAATTCGCACAGGCTGGTCGGAAGACCTTAAAAACGGTGCTAAAATTGCCAAAATTGCGGAAGAGTGCGGCATTCAAATGCTAAGCGTTCACGGCCGTACGAGGGCACAGATGTACCGTGGTAAGGCCGACTGGGAATTTGTGAAGAACATTAAAGACGCTGTCAGCATTCCTGTGAACGTGAACGGGGACGTGGTGACAGTGGAAGACGCCAAAATGGCATTGGAACAATCTGGTTGCGACGGTGTGTTGATCGGTCGTGGCTGTCAAGGGCGCCCATGGTTCTTTGGGCAGGTTGTTCATTACTTAAAAACAGGCGAAAAATTGCCAGGCCCAACCTTAGAAGAACAAAAAGAAGTGGTGTTGGATCATTTTAATTTATCCATCGAACACTACGGAGAACTGCGCGGTGTGCGCCACATGCGTAAGCATCTTGCTTGGTACTCCAAAGGCTTTAAGCACGGCAATGAGTTCCGTCGTCAAGTCAACACATTAACAGATGCAGATGTGATACGAGACCTGATCACCCGATTCTACGATCAGTGTATTGCATCGGGCTCAACTTGGGTAAACCCACACTTGATCCAACCAACAGGGCAAGAAGCGGCGTAACAAAAAACGCACCTTCTTACATTGAATGAAAAGCTAAAGTAAAAAGAGTAGGTAGACGATGTCCGAAACATTTAATCATTCTTCTATGATTTTAAAGAAAAAGAAGGAAGGCTTGGTAAGTCTTTCCCAAACCAGTAACGAATGCTTAGAGCGTTATTTTGAAGAATTGGGCGGGATGACTCCTCCGCCAGACCTTTATGATAAAATTATGTCACAAGTTGAAAAGCCACTGCTTGAAAATGTTTTACGTTATGTGCGTGGCAACCAAGTGCGTGCGGCAGCCATTTTGGGCATCAACCGCAACACGTTGCGCAAAAAAATTGCCACATTGGACGTGGACATGGACATGATCCTCAACCGCAAGGTTATCACCCGTTAATCTGGCAAGAAGATTTTTTAAAACCTCCTCCATTTGGGGAGGTTTTTTTGTGGTGTGGAATTAATCTGTCTTATTCATTTTTTTGCGTCACGTTTTATTTGTTTGTTTGATTTATACGGCGTTTTTGATGTCTGTTTGCATTTGTGGCTGCCTTGCTGTATATTCTTTTTAAATCAAAACTTTTTCTTTTCACTTGTTGACCTTTCCATAACCTTGCGAGGTGTTTTTTATGAAGAAATCAAAGGCCTTTGCGGCCATATTTATTTTGTTTGCAATTGTTTCTGCTTTTAACCCAGTGTTAGCGGGTCTTTGTTTTGCTACTTTGGCAATTTGGGGCGTTGCATATGTAAATAGCAGTCTTGCGCACGGGACCATGCCTTTAAAAAGCTTCCGCGATAAAGTGCTTGTTGTTCTGATATACCTTACCTCACCGCTGTGGTTTTACATTGTCTTACGCTGTTATGACTTGCTGGTTTAACCATAACGACGAATAAGAAGCCTCCTGAATAAAAAGGGGGCTTTTTTGGGGCTTGTAAAATGATGCATAAACACCATAAATTTATTATTCAGTTGGAACATCTTTTAATATTTAATAAGGAAAAATTATGAGCACTTTTGCTTATGGTGGCCGTTCGTGGCTTGCTTTTTTGTCTGCGTTTTTCATCATTTCTGGTTTTGCAATCCTTTATTCGGGTAGCAATTGGGGTGTTGGTTTCGCAGCGGCAGGTTTTGGTTTGGCGGTTTTGCGCAACGTACGTTATGGCAGCAGCTCTGGCATGACACAGCTATTTACGTTGGCTATGTTTTTGTCTATGGGTTTTATAAGCCTTTTTGTAGCGTAACTGATATCGAAAAAGCCCTCGTTTTCGGGGGCTTTTTTTGTGGGCTGAAAGCAAAGGGCAGAAAATGAAAATTCCATTTCATAAAAAGCCGTTCCTGTTGTAAACTGCCCCGTAATAAAAAATTTAAAAAATAAATCAAGCTAGGGGTTGTCTGTATCTCATGTCCATCAAGGAAGAAATTCAAAAAAATCAGGCAGAAAGTGGCAGCGCTTTAGGGGCGAAAATTTTCAAAATCTTTGTTTGGGTTGTCACCTTGACGATTATGGGCTTTTTAACCTTGTTGATGAGCAATGTTATTTTAAACCCAGCAGCCAAAGGGCCGATATACCTAGCGCTTATCAATATCAACATTTTGTTTGCGGTACTGTTTTTGGCATTTATTGGCCACCGATTTGTTCACATTTTGCTGGAAAGACGGCGTGGTGTCATTGGCACAAGGATGAACTTGCGTTTTGTGGCACTGTTTAGTGTTTTTGCCGTTGTGCCGGCCTTTTTGGTGGGTGTTGGCTCCCTTTGGTTGTTGAACCAAGGCATTGAAGGCTGGTTTTCCAACCGTGTGACCACCGCTTTGGATGGCTCGGTTCACGTGGCACGTTCCTATTTAAAAGAGCATGAGAAAAACTTGCAAATTCGCACCGATGTCATTGCTAAATCGCCAGAGCTTGCAAGCTCTGCTATTTTGGCGGACCGTGAGTTTATCAACCTGTTTCTTGAAAAACGGAAGCATGAAAACTTCTTTTCGAGCCTTAGGCTATATAACGACCGTGGCGACTTGGTGGCCCACGCCGACCCGTTTCCACCCACAGCTTTAAACAATGACCTGTTGCGCTTTATCCGCCGTGGTCTCAGCGGTGGGATGACCTTGCAGGATCTACCATCTGGCCAAATCTGGGCGCTTTCAAAGGTGGATGATGTCCATTATGTGGTTGCCGTGAAATTGATGGACCCACAAGTGCTGGAACAAGTGGCCGCCACCAAGGAAGCTTACGCCGAGTATGACGAGCTTCACGCCAGCAGTGCTGATGTTCGCTCTGTGTTTGTGTGGACCTTGCTTGCACTGTCCCTTTCATCATTGGCGGGTGCCATTTGGTTTGGTTTTAAGTTTGCTTACAGCATTACCAAACCGGTGACAGCGCTGGTGCATGCCACCAACAAAGTTTCTGCGGGGGACTTGGATGTCCGCCTGACACCTTTAAACGATGACGAGCTGGGCATTTTAACCCAAAGTTTTAACCGCATGGCCAGCCAGTTACAAAACAGCCAAAACCTGCTGGAAAGTAAAAACAAGGAAGTGAACGAACGCCGTAAAATTACCGAGGCGGTTCTCACTGGAGTGAGTGCAGGGGTCTTCAGTTTGGATGATGAGGGCTTGGTGCACATGGCCAACGTGCCCGCTTTTGAAAACTTGCACCTTAAGGTCGGGGAACGGTTGGACATTAAACACCCTGAACTAGGCCAATTATTTGACAGCTTTATGCAACGCCCGATGCAACTTTATCAAGAAAAGTTATCCATCCGCATTGGCGATGAAACACGCAAGTTCCTGTTCCGCCTTGTGCCGCAAATGGTTTCAGGCGGTAAGGTGCAAAACGTGGTGGTAACCTTTGATGATATTACCGAACTTTTAAGTGCGCAAAAAGTGGCCGCATGGTCAGACGTCGCACGCCGGATTGCCCATGAAATTAAAAACCCACTGACCCCCATTCAGCTCAGCGCCGAGCGGATCAAGCGCCGTTACAGCAAAAAAATGGAAGCACCGGAAGATAAAGAGCTGTTTGAACAGCTTACCGGCACCATTGTCCGCCAAGTGGAAGAAATGCGCCGCATGGTCAATGAATTTAGTGACTTTGCCCGCATGCCTGCCGCGGTGATGAAAGAAGAGGACATTGCGCCACTGCTTAAAGAAATTGTTCTGTTACAGCAACAGGCCAGACCGGACATTCAATTTGACCTGCAATTGCCACAAGAAGGCACACTGAATGTGATGTGCGATGCGTCGCAAATTTCCCGCGTGTTCACCAATATTGTAGAGAATGCGGTCAATGCCATTGAAGAAGACGAAAACCCCGACAAAAAAAATGCACCAAAAGACATAAAAATTGTTGTGGAAATGTCACAAAGTGGTAAACTGGTAACAACAGTAAAAGACAGCGGTAAAGGCTTACCTGCTGATGTTGACGTAAGCAAGCTATTTGACCCTTACGTCACAACCCGCAAAAAGGGCACAGGGCTTGGTCTTGCAATTGTAAGACGCGTTGTTGATGAACATGGGGGGCAAATTCGTTTGTCGCGCCGAGAAGAGGGCGGCACCTGTGTGGAAATAATATTCCCTCTCACCAATAAGAAAGAGTAATTATGGGATACGAAATTCTGATTGTGGATGATGAAGCAGATATCCGCTCTTCCATTTCCGGCTTGCTTGAAGATGAAGGCTACCGCACACGCACAGCGGCCAGCGGTCAAGAAGCATTGGACATGGTTGCCGAGCGGTTGCCAAACTTGGTACTGCTAGATATTTGGATGGATGGAATGGACGGGTTGGAAGTGCTTTCACGCTTAAAACGCCGTGTGCCTGACTTGCCAATTATTATGATCTCTGGTCATGGAACCATTGAAACAGCCGTGCAAGCCACTCAAAAAGGTGCGTACGACTTTATTGAAAAACCACCACAAGCAGACCGTTTGATCCTGACTTGCTCACGCGCGGTGCAAGACGCACAGTTGCGCAAAGAAAACTTGTTGCTGCGCAGCCGCAATGGCGATGTTCAAGAGCTTTTGGGTGTTTCTTCCGAAATTGCAACCGTTCGCCAAGCTGTTAAGCAAGTGGCACAGGGCGACAGCCGTGTGATGGTCACAGGTGAAAGTGGTGCAGGTAAAGAAGTTGTGGCTCGTTTGATCCACAAAAACTCCCAACGCCGTGAACGTCCATTCGTTTGCCTTTCTCCGGCAGCTGTGAGCGACACAACATTTGAAATGGCTTTAAACAGCATGTTGGCACAGGCCACAGGTGGTACTTTGTTCTTGGATGAAGTGGCCGACCTGCACGGCCCTATGCAAGCACGTTTGTTGAAGTTCTTGCAAGAAGGTTTCTTGGTGGACCCACGCAGTGGCGCGCGCATTGAAGCCGATGTGCGTATCATCAGTTCGACTTCTAAAAACATCAAGTCATTGGTGGAAGCTGGCACCTTTAGAGCCGACTTATTCTACCGCTTGAATGTGGTGCCAATTGAAGTGCCGGCGTTGCGCATTCGTTCGATGGATATTCCATCCTTGGTTCAGCACTTCTTGCGTATCTTGTCGCCCGATGCGGCAAGCATTCCAAAAATTGCGCCTGCAACCATGGCGGTGCTGACAAGCTACCAATGGCCAGGCAACGTCCGTCAGCTTAAAAACCTGATTGAATGGCTGATCATCATGCACCCAGGCCGTATGATTGTGCCGGACATGTTGCCACCAGAAATGACGAAGAGCGAAGCCCTTGACCTGAACATGATGGAAAAGGTTTCCACCTTGCCACTGCGTCAAGCACGTGAAATCTTCGAAAAAAGCTATCTTGCAAACCAGTTGCAACGTTTCAGCGGTAATGTATCCCGTACCGCCGACTTTGTTGGCATGGAGCGCAGTGCATTGCACAGAAAGTTGAAGTCTTTGGGTGTTGAGTCCCGAGACTTGACTGGCTTGAACTAGCAAAATTAAAACCCCTTGCTTTTGGTTAAGCAGGGGGTTTTTACCTTAAATAAACAAAATAATAAAAAAGCGTAACAGGTATGAAAAGTATCATCATTGGTGCTGGGGACGTCGGGTTAAACATTGCCCGTCACTTGGTTCTCGAAAATAGGGACGTGGTTGTGATTGACAGCTCGGCTGAGCGGTTGGCCGTTGTGAATGAAACGGTGGACGTGCAAACCATTCATGGCCGTGGTTCCCACCCCGATGTGCTAGAACGTGCTGGCGCTGGCAATGCGGACATGTTGATTGCGGTCACCCAGTCCGACGAGGTCAACATGGTGGCCTGCCAAATGGCTTACAGTTTGTTTAACGTGCCTAAAAAAATTGCCCGTGTCCGTCATTCCTCTTACCTTAAATTGGTCAAAGGGCACTTGTTCACGCCCGATAACATGCCCGTGGATGTGATTATCAGTCCCGAAGCTGAGGTGGCGGAATCGATTATCCGTAACTTGGACATCCCTGGCGCTTTTGACTCCAACTACTTTGCCGAAGGCGAAATTGCCCTCATCGGTGTCAACATTCAAAAAAAATCGCCCGTTTTAAACATTGCTTTAAAACAGCTGACCAACACTGCCGACATTGAATTTGTCGCAGTGGCCATTTACCGTGATGGCCGTGTGATTATCCCACGTGGGAGCGACCACATTGAAGAAGGCGACGAAGTGTTCTTCGTTTGCCGCAGTGCGGACATTGCCGACGTGATGCACCTGTTTGGCTATGAATCACAGAAAAAAGTGCGCCGTGTCTGCGTCATTGGTGGTGGTCACATTGGTTTTGAGGTGTGCAAGCGCTTGGTCAAACGGGGTGTAATCACAAGGGTGATTGAAAGCGATAAAGAACGTGCCAACCGCATGGCGGAAATGATGGAAGATGTCACCGTGATTCATGGTAGCGCGGTTGACCGTGACCTTTATGAAGAAGAAAATTTGGGTCAGATGGATGCCATTTTAGCTGTCACCAATGACGATGCGGCGAACATCCTTTCCACCGTTTTAGCCAACCAAATGGGTGCGCAAACGGTGGTGACAAGGATCAACCATTCCAATTATATGCCGCTTATTGACGGCTTGAACCTTAAAAAAGTGGTGTCACCGCTGGAAATTACCGCCTCGCGCATTTTGCAACATGTGCGCCGTGGTTTTATTCACTCGCTCCACACCATCCACGAAGGTCAAGCACAGGTGATTGAGGCGCAGGTTACAAGGTCCAGCAAGCTTGTGGGCTCGCACCTGATGGACATTGACTTGCCAGAAGGCGTGACCATTGCCGCCATTTATAACAGCAAAAAGGGCATGGTTCTCCCCCGTGAGATGACGATTATCCGTGAAGGTGACCGTGTGATCTTCTTCAGTTCGGTGGAGAAGATTGGCGAAGTGGATGAACTGTTTTAAAGGGTAGGGTCAAGGCATGCATTTTCCACTTATTTTTAACATACTGGGTTGGCTTTTAACGGCCTTTGGCCTCACCATGTTTGTGCCGGCCATTATTTCAGCCTTTTCACAAGGTATGGCGGTGGACAGCTTTGTGGTCAGTGGTTGTATCACCATTTTCTTTGGTGTGATGTTTGTTTTTATGACCGCAGGTTCCCACAAGATACTGTCCCACCGAGATGCTTTTTTGATGACTTTTTTGGCGTGGTTCGCCTTGTCGCTTTTTGGGTCATTTCCGCTTTATTACGCCGAAGTTGTCCCCACCTTTGCCGATGCCTTTTTTGAAAGTGTTTCCGGCTTAACAACCACCGGTGCCAGTGTGATGAGCGGGCTGGACAAAATGGACTATGGCATTTTGTTTTGGCGTGCTTTGTTGCAGTGGTTGGGTGGTATGGGTGTGGTTGTTTTGGCCACCGCCATTATCCCGTTTTTGGGTGTGGGTGGTATGCAGCTTTACAAAGCGGAAATGCCAGGGGTGGAAAAGGATAAACTTCAACCCCGTTTAAAGGAAACAGCCTCCTTGCTTTGGGGTGTTTATATGATTTTAACGCTCGCCTGTGCCACGCTTTATAAATACGGCGGGATGAGCGGGTTTGACGCTATTTGCCACGCCTTTACCACGGTGGCCACAGGTGGATACTCCAACCACGACGCCTCCATGGGTTACTTTGACAGCCCCTTTATTGAAGGCGTTTGCATTGCCTTTATGTTGCTGGGTGCGTTTAATTTTGGTTTGCACTTTTTGTTTTTACAGCGTCGCAGTTTTAAGGTGTATTACAAAAACACCGAATTGCGTTTGTTTTTTGCCATTCTAGCTGGCATTATTTTAATTGTTGCTGTGCGTTTAACAGGGGCGGAAACAGGGTATGAAACCTTTGGCGAGTCCCTGCGGCACACCATGTTTAACTTCACAGCAGTGATGACTACAACAGGTTACGCCACCCAAGATTATAGCCAGTGGCCGTTGGTGGCATCCATGTTGGTGATGGTGCTGATGTTTATTGGTGGTTGCTCGGGTTCCACCGCTGGCGGGATGAAAGTATTGCGGATTATGCTGATTTCCAAACAGGGCATGCGTGAACTTAAAAAGATGATTCACCCCCATGCTATTGTGCATCTTAAATTGGGTGGCCGCCATGTCCATGATAAAATTGTGCAAGCGGTGTGGAGCTTTGCGGGGCTTTATATCATTTCGTTTATTGTTATTGCGTCGGCGTTGTCGCTCCATGACGGGTTGGACCTTGTCACAGCGTTTAGTGCGGCGGCTGCCACCATCACCGGCCTTGGCCCAGCTTTGGGCGACTTAGGGCCTGCCTCTAATTATGGAGGATTGCAGGAGCAAGCCAAGTACCTGCTATGTTTTTCTATGTTGCTGGGGCGTTTGGAGCTTTTTACACTGTTGGTTATTCTCACACCCGATTATTGGCGTAAATAAACCATTAAAAAAAGCCCTCATGTGAGGGCTTTTAAATATCGATTTTCAAACGGGTTTAAAGGATATAGCAATCCGAATAATCATCTTTGAATGAGACGGTTACTTCTAGGCAGTACCCCGTAATTACATCGCTTTTTTTAATGGCAATGTCAATGTTGTAGCCAGCGTCCTTAAAATACTTTTTTAAGTTTATAACGCTTAAGATGCTGTGTAGGTATTTGTCAGCACCCAGCTTTATAAATTCATCTGGCACAATTGGCATAATATTGAAAACGCTGCTAAACACATCATCTTCGCCATTTAATTCAACATTTCGGCCTTTTACAAGGTCTTCTTCAAAGTCATGAATTTGATCACACAGTTTGTTTTGTATGTCGGCAGTTGTTTTGTCAATCCATTTTTCAAAGTCACCTAAAGGGCCGGTAATGACCTTTTGAATTAACGCATGGCCTTTGGGTAAGGGTTTGTTGCTTTGCATGTTGCACGCTCCATCTATGATAAAAATGTTAGGAATAAAAGAGAAAAAAGCTTAAAGATCAAGCTCGGCTATGAAGTTGATAATTGGGTAATAGTAATAGCCATCACCAGACTCGCACATGTCGTCCGTAATATGGTGTCCTGAAAAGTCAAAAGCTATATAAACATTTTTCAGTCCATATTTTTCAGCCATCCGTAAACCAAATTGCTGAAAAGACGTTTTGTTCTCTTCATAAAACTTTGATGACTTGTCAACAAGTGAACGATCACGCGATCTGCCAAATGGATATGCTGTTTCAACTGTTACAACACTCTCCGGGTCGCCGATCAGTTTATACATCGCTTCGTTGATAAAAGCGTCAAGGCTCTCTTGAATTTTTTCCGCCTCACTCAAAGATTTTTTTCTCAATTTTTTTTCAGCGATCTGTGCACGCTGTTGTTTGACCAGTTGCGCTGTGAATATGGTGTTTTTGGGGTTTAACTTTTTAGATTTCATAAATCCCTCCAAAAGGGGTTGAGGAAAAGAAAGTGTCGGTGTTGCTGTGTTCTATTATTTACCTATAACACTGTTTTGTATACATGTAAAGTTCCTTGCAAAAAAAGCCAAAGTTGGGTAAAACCAACTTTCAATCGAGAGGAGAATTTTTATGCCTGAATTTAAGTATGAACTTTTAGCAAAAGATGGTCGCGCACGTCGTGGTCGCTTGCACACCGCACATGGCACGGTGGAAACACCAACCTTTATGCCAGTGGGCACTGTGGGTTCTGTCAAGGGTATGAAAATGGAAGATGTTAAAGCCCAAGGTGCCGAAGTGGTGCTGGGTAACGTTTACCACCTGATGCTGCGCCCAGGTGCTGACCTTGTTGAAAAAATGGGTGGCTTGCATAAGTTTATGAACTGGGAAGGCCCTATCTTGACCGACAGTGGCGGTTTTCAGGTTTATTCCTTGAACGATATTCGCACCGATGACGACGACGGTGTAACCTTCCGCTCTCACATTGATGGCAGTTTGCACCGTTTGAACCCCGAAATTTCAACCGAAATTCAATATAAATTAGACGCCACCATCACCATGGCGTTTGATGAATGCACCGAATTCCCGGTAACCTATGAACGTGCGAAGGAAAGCTTGGAGCGGACCATCCGCTGGGAAAAACGAAGCCGTGATGCATTTATCCCCCGTGAAGGTTATGGCCAGTTTGGTATCATTCAAGGCGCACACTACAAGGACCTGCGCAAAGCGTCCATTGAAGCCTTGGTGGACATTGGCTTTGAAGGTTACGCCTTTGGCGGTTGGCTGTTTGATGAAACAGGCAGCAAGGACACCTACAACGAAACGGTGGAACACTGCGTGCCATTGATGCCGGAAGACAAACCACGCTACATGATGGGCGTGGGCTACCCCAGTGACCTGATTTACAGTGTTCAACAGGGGATTGACATGTTTGACTGTGTTATCCCAACCCGAAATGGCCGTAAAGGGCAGGCCTTTGTCCACAACGGTGTGGTTAAAATTAAGCAAGCCCAATACAAGGAAGACCCAGCACCGCTGGACCCAGAGTGTGATTGCTATGTGTGTAAAACATATACAAGGTCTTACATTCGTCACTTGTTTATTGCGGGTGAAAGTTTGGCCGGTCAGCTGATTACTGAGCATAACTTGTACTTCTATCAAAAGTTGATGCGCTTGATGCGTGAAAACATTGAAGCAGGGACATTCCAGCAATTTGCGGCGGAATGGTTGCCCCGTGTGAAGTAACGTTCAAACACAAAAAAGCCCGCAAATGCGGGCTTTTTTTATGCGCTATTTAAATTCATAAAATATAATAATTTTAAAAACATGCGGGTCAGGGGCAGGGGTGTCGGCAGTTTGTGCCGAGCTGTCTCCGGTGCCTGCATGGGCTGGGTCTGCTGTTTGAGCAGAACTGTCAGCTGGTTGTGAAGCCGTTGGCGTAGAAGACGCTGACGCTGTGGCGTCTGGCGCGGCCTGCGCTTTTTCCGCAACCGTAGCCGGTGCTGGTGATGATGCAGTTGTATCAAATGCCAGCGGGCCGCAAGGTTCAATGCATGAACGCTTACACTTTTCTTCTAGCTTAAACTTTTTAGCTGTTTCCGCCAGAAGAGTATCCATTTCTTTTTGGTTCAAAAGGTCCAGTTTGTCCAAGTTGTAGGCTTCTTCGGCTGTCTTGCAGTCAAAACCGACTTCAACATCAAACCTGGTGGACTTGTCTTCTTCAATGTTTTGCATGAAATAGAACAATTTATTGTTGATGGCTTCGTGAAGGTTCTGCTTAAAAAGGTTTAAAAGCGGCACCACAATTTTTTCGTGATGCTCTTCTTTTGCTTTTGCAAGCTCTTCTGCTTTTTCAGTTTGTTGCTTTTTACGAGCATCAATAATTTGTTCGCTGGTCAGCGATGTTGATCTCTTTTTGGGGGCTTTCGCATTCATAGGTGGTTACCTCGCGGTGAGAAAGGAATAAAAAAATGATGTTGCATTAAGTTTGAAATAACTTAGCATAAGCCATGTTGCCCTGCAAGTTTTACTGCATAGAAATTTTGTAAGTTGTTATGCTTTATGCGCTTTTTATGCCATAAAAAAAAGCCCCGAACTTGAGGCTTTTTTGTTTTTATAAGCTTTGCCTTAAATGGAATAATACATTTCAAATTCCACAGGGCAGGGTGTGTGCTCCAAGTTGACCACATCATTCATGCGTAGGTTGATGTAAGCATCAATCAAGTCATCATCAAAAACGTTACCATCTTTTAAGAAGTCACGGTCTTTGTCCAGCTCGCTCAAAGCTTCACGCAGGGACCCGCAAACTTGCGGCAGTTTAACCAGCTCATGCGCGGGCAGGTCGTACAAGTTTTCTTCATGGGCTTGACCTGGGTCAATTTTGTTTTTAATGCCGTCTAACCCTGCCATCATCATCGCGGCAAAGGCCAAGTAGCTGTTGGCACCACAATCGGGGAAGCGCACTTCAATGCGTTTGGCTTTGTCACCGTGGGATGCTGGAATACGAATGGCCGCACTGCGGTTGCGGTTGGAATAAGTTAAAATAACGGGGGCTTCATAACCAGGGATCAACCGCTTGTAACTGTTGGTCAGTGGGTTGGTAAAAGCGTTTAAAGCTTTGGCATGCTTGATGATGCCGCCAATGTACCACAACGCTTCTTGGGAAAGTCCGCCGTAAGCGTCGCCCGCAAACAAGGGCTTACCGTCTTTCCAAAGGGACTGGTGAACGTGCATGCCACTGCCATTGTCACCGCGCAATGGTTTGGGCATAAAGGTGGCGGTTTGGCCGTAAATGTCCGCCACGTTTTGCACCACATATTTATACATGTGGGCATGGTCGGCCATTTTAACAGGGGTGTTGGCATCCATGCCAATTTCGCACTGGCCTGCGGTGGCCACTTCAAGGTGGTGCAAGCGCATGCTCATGCCCAGCTTGCTCATCACGTCTACCATTTCGCTGCGCATGTCCTGAAAGCGGTCAATCGGCGCCAATTTAAAATAACCACCCTTAGCACGAGCAATGTGACCTGAGTTTCCAGCTTCGGGCAGTTCGCCGCTGTTCCAGTCCGCATGGGCGGCATCGATGGAGAAGAAACTTTCCCCCATGGATGTGCTGTAGCTGACATTGTCAAAAACAAAAAATTCAAGCTCTGGGCCAAAAAAGGCGGTGTCGGCAATGCCTGTGTTGCGCAAGTGCTCTTCTGCGCGTGCCGCAAGACCACGGGGACAGCGGTTGTAAACCTCGCCACTTTCCGCATCCACAATGTCGCAAAGCAAAACCAAGGTGGGGTGGTTGGCAAACGGGTCCACAAATGCTGAATTTGGGTCGGGGCGGTAAAACATGTCCGACTTATTGATCTCGCACCAACCTTCCACCGATGATCCATCAAAGTTTAAACCTTGTTCAAAGGTTTCTTCTTCCAGCATGTGTACGGTGTTGGTAATGTGGTGCCACTGGCCTTTAAGGTCGCTAAAGCGAAAGTCCACAAAGCGAATGTTTTGAGACTCAATGAGGTTAAAGACATCTTGCACAGTTTTCATGTTCTGGTTTCTCCCACAGGTTTGCCTGTTTGTTATTTTTATAGCTGATAAAAAGGATATCATACAAAGTGACCAATGCCACCAAATTCTAAGGGTTGCCCTTTATTTTTTGCCAATAGTTTGTTGTTTTTGCGCAAACTATTTCTAAAGGTATAGGCATGTTTTTACTTATGATTGCTTGAATCCACCACCTTAAATAACCATATAATAATTAGGCGAGCTAATTTTTAGAAATTCAAACAAAGAAAGGTTGTCGTATGGGAATAAACCACGCTGTAAATGAAGAATTGCTGAAGAATAATTATCAGTACAAAAAGCTCTATTCTGAGCATGCGGCCACAAAAGAACAACTTAAGGCCGAAGCTTCAAGGCCGGCGATGGATGCAACAAAAGTTGCCCTTTTAAAACGTAAAAAATTAAAACTGGCAGATGAGATGAGTTCAATTGAAGCGGCCATGTTGTAAATTAAAATTAAATGCATGAAAAAAGCACCCCAATGGGGTGCTTTTTTAGGTCGTTATCAAACGTTGCTGAAAAATAAATTGAAGCCAGTTATCAAAAACGCAGCGCCAAAAATTTTAATCAGGTAAAAGGTGACTTTGCCAAATTTTTTACCAAAGAATATCCACAAGCTCCACATGCTAATGGTGGCAAGAAAAATGGGTAGAACATATTCTAAAGCCACATTCACTTGGGTGAGGTCATGCCCCAAACTTTGCACAAGAAAGCAGATAACCACATAACTTAAAATATGCGCGGGGTGAAAAGCCGACCATACAAAAGTGGCTAAATAAACAAAGCGGTGGTTTTGAACCAGCTTTTTGTAAGACTTTTTAGCCTGCTGCCCCTTAAAGCCCACAAATTTCAAGGCTTGGATGGCCAAGTGCTTAAGCCCAGAAATTTCAGACTTTTGCACCTGTTTGTTGGGGTTTTTCTTAAATAAGAAGAACAAACCAAAAACCATCATCATCACACTGCTAAAAATGTAAATGCTGTTTTCGTGGCTTTGCAGCCAGGGGTAAAGATCCTTAAATTTATAGGCGGTGATGGCGGCCACACATGCATCGGCCAATGTGGCGGTTAGGCCAATTAAAAAACCGTGTGGACGGCCGTAAGTTTGGGTTTGTTGCATAGCGAAGATGGACCAAGGCCCAACCGGTAAAGCCAAAATGGCACCAAAAATAAAGGCCTGTATAAAAAGGGATTGAACTCCAAGGCTTGTTAAATAGCCTTGGCAAAGGGTGAGAATTTCCTGCATAAGCAGCTCCAAAAAAGGTAGATTTAAAAAAATGAAGATAGATCTTGATTGTTATTATGGTGATGGCTGTAAAAATGTCCAGCTTTGTTTTGGAAAATGATTGCAACTGTATGCAATTGTGGTATGATCCGCGTCCCAATAAATGGGAAACATCTTAATCTTTTTAAATTTATTTTTCTAACAAGGAACTTTTATGCTTTCTACGCCAAAGGTTGTGGTGAATGTTGATCGTATCGTTTGTAAAAACCAATCTTTACAAATTCATACCCAACAAAACATGGACTTGTCAGGCTATAAACTGTCATTCACAGCACAACAAAGGGGTGGTTGCTTTCAACTTTCTGTTGACCTGCAACCCCCACGCGATATGGACATGTTTGCCAGCTATATATCTGCACAAGATGTGGATCAAACGATGGAATATCAAATTGACTTGCCACAAGGTGTTAAAACTTTGCGGTTGTTAAATCCATATGCTGAAAAACGCCAACATAAAAATATCAATGTGCCACTGCGTGATGCATCGTTCCTTTAAATTTGAAACAGGGGTATTAAACCATGACTATTCAATCATTTGCAGACCTTTATGTGAATAAGGTGCAAGTCAGATCGGGGTTTGTGGAGGTGTTTTACATCATCCAACAAACAGAACCAAGGTATGAACTGGACTATGACTGTACCTGCAAGGACGGCGTGATGACTGTGGAGCTTAAGTTTACCGAAAACCAATCACGTGAACCGCTTCTTGCACCTTTCCGCCCGGAAGAGGACATTAAAAACCTCTTCCTCAGGGAAGGGGCGAAGAAAGTGGTGGTGCGTAACCCGCATCATCCAAATGGTCTGGAAATTAAAGATGTTGATATCAAATAATCAACATAGCGATTAAAAAAAGCCCTCATTTGAGGGCTTTTTTCTGTGCTAAATAATTTGGTTAGCCTTTGGGTTTAAAGGACCCTTTTTTGCCTTTGCCGCCTTTAAAGATGCCTTTACTTTTACCCTTGGCAGGCCCTGCTTTTTTAAAGTCCTTTTCTTGGCGCTTGGTGGAAGCCTTTTTACCAAACAGTTTGCCGCGGCGCCCTTTTTCGGGCTTGGCATCCTCTGGGTTAAAGTTTTCAGGCGCAAAGGTGAGGCGACCGGTGACAGCGTCAGCCTCAATCAGTTTCACCATCATGGTGTGACCATTCTTGATGACTTTTTTGGTGCGGCGACCGTACAGACTGTTTTTCTGCTCATTAAAAATGTAATGGTCACCAGTCATAAAGCGGTATGGCATCATCCCTTCAGCGGCGCCGTCATCAATGGCGAGGAACATCCCAAACTTCATCAAAGATGTGACACGGGCTTTAAAGGTTTTGCCAACAAATTCGCTGTAATAGCGCACAGTTAGGCGGTCCTTTACTTCCCATTCTGCTTTTTGGGCTCGGCGTTCGGTCACGCACAGATGGTCAGCCGTGTTGATAAGGTTTTTAGGTTTGTCGATGTTTTTAAAGCCGGTTAACTTCAAACTGTTGATCAAGCTTCTGTGCACCACAAGGTCACTGTAACGTCTGATGGGGGAAGTGAAGTGCGCATAACGTTCCAGCGCCAAGCCAAAGTGGCCCACATTGTCAGGGTCATAACGTGCTTGTTCCAAACTGCGTAGAACGCTCATGTACAAACCGTCTTTGTTTTCGTCCCTTGCGTTTTTCAACGTAGTTTGAATGGCAAGAGGGGAAACATCGCCAGAAAATTTCAAGCCAAAGTCCTTAAAGGAGAGTTTTAAAGCTTCCATTTTAAGTTCTGACGGTTCGGGGTGAATGCGGTAAAGGCAAGGCGCACCTTTTGTTTGCAGTTCTGACGCGGCGGCAACGTTGGCTAGCACCATCATTTCTTCAATCAGTTGGTGGCTGTCAAATCTCGCACGTTTTTCAAGGGTGGTAATTTCACCGTTGTCGTCCATTAAAATCACGGTTTCTGGCACGTCAAGGTCCAGCGCACCACGTTTGGATCGGTTTTTAAGCAACGCTTGATAAGCCATGAAAAGCGGTGTAATGGTGCTTTTCATCACTGGTTCAACAACGCTTGGCACGTCGCCATCAAGGGCTTGTTGCACTTGGTTGTAGGTTAACCTGGCATGGCTGTGGATCACCGCACGGGTGAACTTATATTTTTTCAGCTTTCCGTCACGGTCAATCCACATATGTGCCACCATGGTTGGGCGGTCCTCATGGGGGCGCAGGGAGCATAAATCGTTGGATAACTTCTCCGGCAGCATCGGAATAACAAACCCAGGGAAGTAAACCGAGTTCCCACGTTTGAAGGCTTCCTTGTCCAGCGGTGACCCTTCTTTGACATAATGCGCCACGTCGGCAATGGCCACAATAATGTGGAAACCACCTTTGACTTTATCGGTCTCCCAAGGTTCTGCCCACACCGCATCGTCAAAGTCCTTGGCGTCTTCACCGTCAATGGTTACAATGGGAATGTCACGCAGGTCTTCACGGTCTTTTAAGTCGGCATCCAAAACGGCTTTTAAATTGTTCGCATAATCCAAAACGTCGTCAGGGAAGGTGTGTGGCAGGCCATGGTTGCGAATACCAATGGCAATTTCGGTGCCTTTGAGTTCGGTGCTGATTACTTCCACAACTTCAACAGGGGTTGGGCCAAATTGTGGCCTTTTACCTGGTTTAGCCATTACCACTGCGCCGTCGTTCAGCTTTAAACCTTTGGGCAGGTTTGGCACCGCAAATTCAATTTTTGAAAGCTCTTTAGAAAGGGCAATAAAAGCGTTTGGACCGTTTACCCGCTCACGGTAAATGCCCATAATGTGGCTGTCTTCTTCTTTGGGTTTTGTTTGGTTTTTAACTTCGGTTGCCAAAAATTCGCCATCGTTAATGGGGTGAAGGTTGGCCACCAATTTGTCGCCCACGGTGGCAGCGCTTTGCGTGTCCAATACAATGGTGGGGTAATCTTCTCTTAAGTGGGCTTTAACAGGTTCGCATAAAAGTTCACCATCGTTATTGGTTTGGGTTACTTTTAAGTGAATGCTTTCCGCACCTTCTTCAAGGTGTTGTTTCTTCGGCAGGCAAAAGGTTTTGGCTTTGTCGTGGGTAATCAAACCGTCTAGCACCATGTCCTTAAGCAGGAATTTCAGGTCCACACGTGCTTCTTGCCCTTTTATGCGAAATTCCTTTGCAATTTCACGCTTGGAGGCGGGTTGCCCTTCTAATTTGGATAAGAATTGAATAATTTCTGCTGCGGTGGGCAACTTGCCAGATGGCTTTGTCATAAAAGAGGTCTCTTCGTTTTTATTTTGTACCCTATTAATATAACCAATTCTAAAGGGTTATGAAAGGCTAAACTTAAGAGCCTGCTTTATAAAATTAAGTGTAAGATTCATTGTGAAGAGGGTGAAGGCTACTTAAAATTTATATGAGATAAGGAGGCGAGAGAAAATGAACATTCAAAAACTTGTTGGCAAAAGTGAAGAGGCGCAAATGATTGTGAACATTATTATGAACACAGAAGAGGACGCCCAATATATTTTAGAAAAATTGGAACAGGAAGGTTTGACGGGGGACCGGTTAACCTCCTATTTTGAAGAGTACTTTGCCGACACCAACCCCACATTTGAGGTGGACGTCCATGTCATGGCGGAGAAAGTTCGTGAAAATATGTTCAGTGGCAGGCCATAAAACTTAAAAATAACAATGCCCTTCACTTGACAATTGCTTTACAGGTTCATATATAACTTGATGAATATCAATATAACATCTTTTATCTTTTAGCCATTTTTCTGGAGGGGCTTTTATGTCTCGTAAGCAAATTGATACAATTTTAAACCGCCTGCAAACTGAAATCAGGCAACTTACTTCACAAACATCAAAAACAAGGTTTTGGGTTCATGTACCCATTGTTTCGTGTTTTGTGCCAGCTGAATCTGTAAATAAGGTGAATGAACGTCGCACCAAGCAGGTGATGTACGCAGACGTTTGCGCCTTGTTAAAGGAAAAACAACTGGATGACAGCAACTTTGTGGAACATGTGAATGACTTAATTGAAGCTAAAAAACAAGCTGCTTTAGATCGTCTTGAGTTTGCTAAATCAGCACCTTTTGCTGGCATGGCTTTAGACACTTGCGACTTTAGCGAAGAGCCAAGACTCCCGTCTTATGCGGCCTTTGCTTTAATGTGCTTTAAAGGCACTTTAACCAGTGAGCAAGTCTCAAAATTGAAGGCTTATTGTTAAAACGCTTTATCTTAAATTCATTTTTTGAGGAATTTATTATGGGGAAACATTTTATTTTCATTGGTGTTGTTTTATACCTAATAGCTTCTTTGCTTGATCAGGAAATGCACAATCCGTTCATGCAAGAATCTGAACAGTTAAACCAGCGTTATCAGGAATTTATCAATGACCCTGACAACCCTTGCATGCAGCTTTATCGCGCAAATCATCAAGGCGAGTTGGAGGGTGATTTGGCAAAATCTTTTAAGGGTTTGCTCGCAGAGTTTGACAAAGACAAGGATGCCATTTTCGATGAAGTGGTATCTTATGGAAAGAGCAGCTCCTCCTTTAAGCAATTTGAAGAAGGCATGTTCTTAAACAGGTTGAATGAGCGTATGGCAAGTTTTGTGGCAAGTTGTGAAAATCTAACTGCAAATTATTCTAAGTAAGGAGTGGTGATGCAACAAAAAATCAACAAAGTCTTTGCCTTAAATGCAAGGCATATAAAAAGGTTAACGGGCGTTGTTTCGTCATGGGCGTTCATGTTTTATGGCACGTCTTTTGAAAGGTTTATCCCTAAAAAAGCGGTCAAAGCCATTCAAAAAATTGACGAGATGAAAGAGTTTGATCAATTAAAGCATGATATTGCCATGCACAAATTCACCGATGACAATATTCGTGCAGAACTGGGTCAAAAATTACTGGACTTGGAGGCGCAGGCGGAAAAAGACATTGCGGATGCAAAGTTTTGGGCAGACGAGACTTATTGGGGGCCGCCCACGGACTCCAGTGTAGCGGTTATGCATAAACTTAAAATAAACCAAGCCAAGCTGAAACAGTTTTGGTTGTTGGTTGTTCGTGTTGAAAATTTATAGCGATAATTTAAAAAGCCCCCTTGTGGGGGCTTTTTTTGTGATGGCATGTTTGGTTCAAAGTCATGCGAGAATTTGGTCTGATTCCGCTTTGATGCGTAGATGACGAAATTGCCTTCTAAAAATACAATCTTTGATTGGTAAAAATGGTCTATTTGGGTTGTCTTTACCTATTTTTGAAAATTCGATGCGTCATTATGCGTCGTCAATTCGTCTGTTTTTCGCATTCAATTCGCCATTTTCAACTTTTGATTGTGGTGCTTGATGGGTGAGAGAGTAGGGTAACAGCTTAAAGTTTGGTGCATAAAAAAATACACCCGCAGTAGGGTGTATTTTTATCAAGGTAGTCGCTTATAAAAAGCTTAGCCTTGGGCGTTGGCAATGGCGTCGTTCGCTTCATCGGCCTTGGTCTTCTTCTTCGACTTAGGCTCGGGTTTTGGCGGGTCCTGCCAGTCACACTCAGGGCATTTCATTATGGTGCCTTGGCGTTTGGTTTCCTTCTTCATAATAAAAGGCCATTTGCAGCTTGGACATTCCGTGTCCTTTTGAGGTTCGTCCCAAACAGCGTACTGACACTTGGGATAACCATTACAAGCGTAGAAGATTTTACCACGGCGAGACTTCTTCTCCACCATTTGGTTTTCTTTACATTTCGGGCATTGCACGCCAGTGTCACGCGGTGGTTCTTTGGCTGCATTTTCGGCCATTTTTTCCTCGGCATTGTTGCCGGCCAAGTTTTCAATGTGCTTACATTCTGGGTAGCGGCTGCAACCTTTAAAGCGACCATAGCGACCCAAGCGAATCAGCAGTTCACCTTCGTTACAAGAAGGGCAAGTTTCGCCTGTTTTTTCAGTGGTTACGTCACTTTTCTTCACGGTTTCCATTTTGTGATCAATGGTGGATTTGAACGGTGACCAAAACTCTTTAAGCATTGGTTTCCACTCTTTTTCACCACGGGAAACTTCATCCAATGTTTCCTCCATGTTGGCGGTGAAATTATAGTCAACATACTGGTTGAAATGTTCCACCAAAAACTTGCTGACAATGCGCCCAACATCTTCAGGGAAGAAGCGTTTTTTCTCTTGTCTTACATAGCCACGGTCTTGAATGGTGGAAATAATCGCCGCATAAGTGGATGGGCGACCAATGCCTTTTTCTTCCAAGTTTTTAACCAATGTCGCTTCACTAAAACGTGGTGGTGGCTCGGTAAAGTGCTGGTCAGGGTTGATTTTAATCAAGTCCATCGCATCGTCTTTTTCCACCTTTGGAAGCAGGTTTCCGTCATCGCTGTCGCCAGCTTTTTCGTCGTCCTTGCCTTCTAAGTAAACTTTCATAAAACCTTCAAACGCAACAATAGAACCTGTGGCACGGAAGGTGTTTTTCTTCGCATCTTCAATGACTAAGGCTGTTTGATCCAACACCGCTTTTTCCATTTGTGAGGCAATGGTACGCTGCCAAATAAGCTTATATAGCTTGTGCTGGTCTTCTTCTTCCACGCGCAGTTTTTCAGCTTTAAGAGTCATGTTAGTGGGGCGGATGGCCTCGTGCGCCTCTTGTGCGTTTTGTGTTTTTGTTTTGAACACGTTGGGTGATTTTGGCACAAAGTCCTTGCCGTACATTTCTTCAATGGTGGCACGCACGGCGCTTAATGCGTCGGCGCTGAGGTTTACGCTATCGGTACGCATGTAGGTGATGATACCTTGCTCATACAAACGTTGGGCCGCCATCATTGTGCGCTTGGCACCGAAGCCTAACTTGCGTGAAGCTTCCATTTGTAATGTGGATGTAATAAACGGTGCGGCTGGGCTGCGGCGTGTTTTCTTCTTTTGAATATCTGTGATGCTGTACTGACCTTTTTCAAGTTCAGCCACAGCGTCCTTGGCAGATTTTTCATTGTTGATGGAGAATTTTTCAAGCTTGTCGCCTTCAAGGTGTGTCAGCTTGGCTTTCAGGTTTTTGCCTTCAGGCGTTTTAAATTCACCTTCAATAGACCAGTATTCTTCTGGTTTGAAGTTGTCAATTTCGTCCTCACGGTCGCAAATAAGGCGCAGCGCAACGGACTGAACACGACCAGCCGATAAGCCACCCTTAACTTTACGCCATAAAACAGGTGAAAGGTTAAAACCCACCAAATAGTCCAGCGCACGACGTGCCTGCTGCGCGTTGACCAAGCTCATGTTCAAGTCCCTTGGTGTGGAAACTGCTTCTTGCAAAGCTTTTTTGGTAATCTCACTAAATGCAATACGCTGCACTTTGGACTCTTCAAAGCCTTTGATGCGTTGTTTAAGTTCTTCTAAAACGTGCCATGAAATGGCTTCTCCTTCGCGGTCCAAATCAGTTGCGAGGAAGATTTGGTCGGCTTTTTTAGCTTCAGCGACAATGGCTTTAATGTGACGTTCTTTGTCTTTAGAGGTTTGGTAGTTCATGTCAAAGTCATGTTCAACATCAACGGAACCATCTTTAGAAGGTAGGTCGCGGATGTGGCCGTAAGAAGCAAGCACTTTGTAGTCCTTACCTAAGTACTTTTCAATGGTTTTGGACTTAGCAGGAGACTCCACAATAAGAAGGTTTTTCAAATGATAATTCCTCGCACAATTAAATTTTATCTATCAACTGATATTATGGGAACCTAAACTTGTCAAGTGAATGCTCGATGCTTCTTAAAGGAGTGTGGCATTATTATATTTATATATAATAAATTTTTTGTTGCAAAATCACCTGTTTATCTGACCGATATAAAAAAAATGGAAAGATTGGTCATTTTATGCTTGACGCTAAGCGCTGTTGTGCATATATTCCACATCGGTTGGGGCCTGTAGCTCAGTTGGTTAGAGCACTGTGTTGATAACGCAGGGGTCACAAGTTCAAGTCTTGTCAGGCCCACCATTTTTTAAAGTCGCTGTTCAGCGTCTTTTTTTTTACATAAAATGTTTGACGGGTTTTTTCTTCCACTCATTTTCCAAGCCTTCAAGGGCGCTGAAAACTTTTTTGTGCTTTGGCTTTTTGTTGGCAATGCGCGCTGTGTTGTGGCCCAAGGCTTCCATCAGGTCGTAAAGGTAAATTTTGTCGATCGACTTGGTTAACATAATTTCCTGTTTGCCGCTTTCATCAAAGTGGATCAGATTGTTAGAAGACAAGGCTTCAAGTGTACTGATCGCAAAAACGTGGCTGCCAAGTAACTTGCCCAATTGGTTGGCGGTTAATGGTTTTTGACCTTCCTCAAATTTTTGAGCCACTTCTTTTAAGGTGACAAGGGCGTGGTATAGCCTATCCTGAGGGTGGAGGCTGGCACTTCTAAGTGACAGTTTTGATTGCTCGGGGTTTTGAATGTAAAAACACAAGCTGCCACCAATGAGGATGATGAGCCAATTTAAGTAAAGCCAAATAAAGACCAGCAAGATGATGGCAAAGGAAGAATAGATCGCATCATAATTACCGCTGTTTGCCATAAAAGTGCCAAAGCCTTTTGCGGTGGCTTGCCATAAAAATGTTGTAACAATCCCAGCGACGAGGGCAGGCAACAATTTAACATTTGTATTGGGGATTGTTTTGTTCATAAACGTAAACAAAGCAATGGGCAGTGCCACGGCTGAGATTGTTTCAATCAAGGATGGCATAAAGCCTGTGCTGGTAGCGACACCTAAATATTCAGCAACCATAGGGTTGGTGGTGAACTTTGTTTTAAGGCCAATGATGCTAAACAGTACAATGGGCCCAAGGGTGATGACACTTAGGTAACTTGTAAAGCGCTGAATGTGTGGTCTTGCTTTGTCAACGTGCCAAATTTCATTGAAGGCGGCTTCAATTTTTTGAATGAGCGAGATGACTGTGTAAAGCAAAAACCCAAGGCCGATGGCACCCAAAACACCCACTTTAATGTTATCTACAAACATTAAAATGCTTTGAGTGACTTCCGCCCCTTTGGCGCCAAGGGGTGCAAGTACATTTTGCAAAATGGGCGCAAGTTGGTTGTGAACGCCAAATGATTTTAAAACCGAAAAACTTAAGGCAAGCAACGGCACGATGGACAAAATTGTGGTGTAAACCAAGCTGGTGGCACGCAAGGGGATGTTACCTGTGATAAAGTCCTTACCAATTGCCCCTGCGATGGAACCAATGTGAAGTGTGACAGTTTTTACAAAGCTTTGTAACAGGGTGTGGGCTTGGTGGATGATTTTTTGCGGGTTCATAGGGCTTCTCATTATTTGTTTTTATATATTTAAGCATAAGTTACGGCTTTTCGCCAGCATTTGCAGTTGGTACTCAATGGGGGAGGTGTGGATGAATTAAAGTTATTTGGGTCACATTTGGGTGGACGCAAGCGGTGATATCTCGTAAACTTGGGGCTATGATTTATTTTCTTAAAGGTATTGTTGAAGAGCTGGGAGAAAACTTCTTAGCGCTTGATGTGAATGGTGTAGGTTATCAGGCCTATTGCTCGGCTAAAACATTATCCATGCTAGATGTGGGAGAGGTGACCAAGTTGCACATTCACACCCATGTGCGTGAACAAGAATTTACCTTGTTTGGCTTTGCCTCAACCGATGAGAGGGAGTGGTTTCAGCTGTTAACATCTGTCAGTGGTGTGGGGCCAAAGGTTGGTCTTGCAATTCTATCGGCCTTGACCACCGATGAAATGGTAGGCGCTGTTCAAAATGGCGAAGGCAAGGTGATGGCACGTGCCAATGGCGTTGGCCCTAAACTGGGTGACCGCATTGTGCTGGAACTTAAGGGTAAAGTAGGTGCTATGCCAACCATGAGTGCTAGTGGTGCTTCAACCCAAGCCACTCTTGCTGTGAGTGGTGTGAATGCAGAGGTTTTGAGCGCCCTTTCAAACTTGGGATACAAGCCGGCGCAGGCGGAAAAAGCTGTCTTTTCAGCATCTGAAAAGTTGGATGCTGAAGCTATGACTTTTGATAATTTATTTAAAACATCCTTACAAGAGTTGAGATAATTAAAAATGGCGATTGAAACAGTCAACCCACAGCCGATTCAGCAAACACCAGAGCGTGAAATTTCTGCCGAAACGAAGGTGGAAGATAAAGGCGTGGACAATGCCTTGCGCCCACAAAGTTTGGACGATTTTACAGGCCAATCTAAACTGCGTGAAAACTTAAAAGTGTTTATCCAAGCAGCCAAAGCACGCAGTGGTGCATTGGATCACATTTTATTTTACGGGCCACCAGGGTTGGGAAAAACATCGCTGTCACAGATTATTGCTAAAGAGCTGGGGGTTGGCTTTCACTCAACCTCTGGACCGGTGATTGAAAAAGGTGGCGACCTTGCGGCGATTTTAACATCTCTTCAGCCGCACGATGTGTTGTTTATTGATGAAATACACAGGCTTTCCACATCTGTTGAGGAAATTCTGTACCCAGCGATGGAAGACCATAAACTAGACATTATTATTGGCGAAGGCCCAGCCGCAAGAACAGTGAAGGTGGACTTGCCACCCTTTACATTGGTGGGTGCCACCACACGTGCAGGGATGCTATCTTCACCTTTGAGGGAACGTTTTGGCGTTCAACAACGTTTGGATTATTACAACACAGAAGAGTTGGCGTCTATCGTGAAACGTGCCAGTGCTTTGCTGGGTGTGGACATTGACAACGCCGGTGCCATGGAAGTGGCGAAAAGAAGCCGTGGCACGCCCCGTATTGCCAACCGACTTTTGAGGCGTGTGCGTGACTTTGCGGTGGTGAAGGGCGACGGTGTTATTCATAAAGAATTGGCGGATATGGCGCTGACGGCTATTGAGGTGGACAGCCTTGGATTAGACCGCAATGACCACAGATATCTAGAAATTTTGGTTGAGAAGTTCGGCGGTGGTCCTGTGGGGGTGGAAACCATTGCAGCTGCGGGCGGCGAAAGCAAGGACACCATTGAAGATGTGATTGAGCCATATCTCATTCAACTTGGTTTTATTCAGCGTACGCCACGTGGCAGGCAAGCGATGGAAGGTGCATATAAACATATGGGCATAAGCGTACCGCAAGATGAATCATCGCAATTGAAGTTGATGCGTTAAGTATTATTTTATTGAAAGTGGAGGACTGGTAAATGACAAATCCAACATGTGCTGTTGTTTTAATTGGGAATGAGCTTCTTTCAGGCAGGACTGAAGATGCGAACATGAACCACATTGCAAGACGCATGGCGGACATTGGAGTTCGTTTTTTGGAATGCCGTGTTATTCCTGACGATAAGGATGTGATTGTTGCCACACTCCGTGAATTGAAGGAAAAATACACCTATGTTTTTACAACAGGTGGTATTGGCCCAACGCATGATGATATTACAGTGGAATGCGTTGCCCATCTTTTCCAAGTACCGGTGGAAAGAAATGCCGCCACAGTCAAGGCTTTTGAAGCTTATTATAAAGAGCGTATGAATGAAGGTGTCCTTAAAATGGCGGACTTTCCCAAAGGGGCTGAGTTGATAGCCAACAGTTTGTCCATCGCACCGGGTTTCCGCTTTGAAAATGTCTATTGCATGGCAGGTGTGCCTAAGATTATGCGTGTGATGCTTGAGGGTATCATCCCATCCCTTCGCAAGGGCAGTGAAGTGTTTTCTAAGAGTGTGGATGTTTACGCAGGCGAAAGTGTTATCAGTGCAGAGTTTGAGCGTGTGCAAAAACAATTTTCAGATGTGGAAATGGGGTCGTATCCCTTTGCTTTTGAAGGAAAAGGTTGTACAAGTTTGGTGCTACGAAGTGACAATACCGCATCGCTCCAACAGGCCTATCAAAATGTAATTTCATTTTTAGGTCATTTAGGGGTGGAATATCAGTAAAAATGGTGCTATAACCATTTCCCGTGACTGGGCATGTATTCCAATTGGTAGAGAAACACGACTTAAAATCGTGACAGTGACGGTTCGAGTCCGTCCATGCCCACCACTTTTATAAAATAACGCCCTTACGGGGTGTTTTTTTATGAGTTAAGGTTGGTTGTTTATAAGGCTGTGTCCTGCCCCCATATATTGAGTCCAGAAAATAAATTAGTCTTGCGT